>Ga0163179_10000899_pt1 | contig 21206 bp, 16 predicted proteins | sample AtlANTMetagenome_FD_109643 | JGI IMG/M metagenome (GOLD analysis project Ga0163179, IMG submission 109643) | Marine eukaryotic phytoplankton communities from the Atlantic Ocean - Atlantic ANT 2 Metagenome | ecosystem: Environmental > Aquatic > Marine > Oceanic | place: North Atlantic Ocean...
AAGCGTCGGATCCACGAGTACCCGATCGAGCACCACCCCCATCTCAGCGGCCGCATCCAACATCGTCCGAAGTTCGCGGATTGCTGTCTCAGCGGTCTCGCCCAACAAAGCCTCTAAGTGGTCCAATGCACCCGGTCCGCGCACAGAAAACAAGCCCCACAACGTCTCAAAGGCCTCATCAGATACACCGAAGGATTTCAACTCATCCCGAACACCATCCACGCCTATCTTGTCGAGTTTATCAATGGCCACCAACACTGAAGTCTCACGATCCGAGAGACCCGCATGCGCCACACAAGCACTCAAAATTGCCCGATGGTTGATCCGAATAGTGAATCCTTCAAAACCAAGCGCTACCAACGCATCATGTAAAACGGCCACACACTCGGCATCCGCCAACATTGATGTCGTACCCACTGTGTCGACATCACATTGGACGAACTCTCGAAAACGGCCCCGCTGTGGTCGATCGGCACGCCAAACTGGCTGAATTTGGTACCGTTTGAAAGGCATCCGAAGAGCCGGGTTCATCGCAATGACCCGAGCAAGAGGCACGGTCAAATCGTAGCGCAGCGCCTGGTCCACCTCACCACGTTTACCACCCTCACCCCGTTTCAAAATCTTAAAGATCAGTTGTTCGCCTTCGTCCCCATACTTCCCCATCAGCGTCTCAATCCGCTCGAAAGCAGGCGTCTCCAGGGGTTCAAAGCCGTACCGCTGGAACACTTCACGCAAGACAGAAATCACATAGAGGCGCTGATTCATCTTCTCAGGAAGATGATCCCGGGTGCCCTTTGCCAAATGTACACTCATGGAAAGTCTCCAGAAGGGTTTGAGTTTCGCCCCATAACCCCGCAGGTTAGCCACTCCAACAACGGAGTGTTTTTGTCTTTGTATCAAGCCGTCATCGGCATTGAATGCCACGTCCAACTCGACACGACAACAAAGTTGTTTTGTGGGTGCCCCATTGTGCACAACGCACCCCCCAACAGCGCCGTTTGCTCGGTCTGCACAGGTCAGCCTGGTGCTTTGCCAGCAATCAATGCCAAGGCTGTCTTGCTCGGCCTCCGAGCCGGCCTCGCACTAGGGTGTACTCTTCACGACCGGAGTGTATTTGCTCGAAAAAACTATTTTTATCCAGACCTTCCCAAGGGCTATCAGATTTCCCAATTTGATGAGCCACTGTGCACGGGTGGAGCTGTTCATACGATGGTGGACGGTGTTCTCAAGCGGTTCAGGCTGACGCGGATCCACCTTGAAGAAGACGCAGGAAAATTACTTCACGATCAAGAGCAAAGTCGAATTGACTTGAACCGCGCAGGGACGCCACTTGCTGAGATCGTATCGGAACCAGAGATGCATTCCGCTGAGGACGCTATCGCATACATGAAAATGCTCCATCGATGCATGGTTGAAGCCAAGGTATGCCACGGAGATATGGAAAAAGGCCACATGCGATTTGACGTGAATGTTTCCATTCACCGGCCAGGCGAGCCCTGGGGCACTCGTGTAGAGATCAAGAACCTCAACTCCTTCCGATTTGCTGCGAAAGCAATCAACGGAGAGATTGAACGACAGAAAAGACAACTCGATAAGGGCGAAAAAATCAAACAACACACCCGAGGATGGACAGGGAGTGGAACCGCGCCACTAAGAGAAAAAGAAGAAGCAGCAGATTACCGCTACTTCCCGGATCCAGATCTTCCAGCACTACAACTCACAGCCGAAGAAAAAGCCGCTGCCCTCTCCGATTTGCCGGCCACACCCTTGGACAAACATCTTCTCCATACCGATGAAGCACTACGAACAAGCTGGAAAGAAAAGTACGGTCTTCCTTCAGACACTGTCGAAATTCTTCTGGCAGATGCCCGAACAGGACGGTTCTTCGAGCAGTGCGTCAAGGAAGGGGGAAGCCCCACCGACATGGCCGCATGGGTCCAAACAGAACTTTTGCGGTGTCTGAAGCCAAGCGGAGCCAACTGGGCTTTGGTAGCCTTGCAGCCTCAACACGTCGTAGAACTACAGGCACTCATCGACAATGGTGACATTTCCCACACAGCTGCGAAAAAAGTCTTTGAGGTGCTCTTCAAAGACGGTGGTTCAACCCCTGCAGTGGTGGAAAAACTGGGCTTACTTCAGATCCAAGACGAAACGCTCTTGGATGAAGCAGTGCAACGTGTCCTGGAAGAGCACCCCGATGAACACAAGGCCTTTCAAGAAGGAAACACAAAAGTGGTTGGATTCTTCATGGGAAAACTAATGCGCCAAATGGCAGGGGCCGCTGACCCGCAACTCTTGCGAAACTTACTTCTCCAACGACTTGGGAAGCTGAAATGAGTTTGACCTATATTCGCGAATACGCGGACGATGGAGCCCTCTACTCTGAAGCCAATGCATCACCTGGCAGCAGTCTGGTGGAATTGCTGGACCGTCAACGACCCAACATTAAGGTCGCATTGGAGTTGAGTGCGGCAATCGCCGAAATTCTCTCAATTGCTGACGAGGATGGAAAAAAACACGGCGATCCCAAAATCGGGCACGTTCGCGTGGATTCCACCGGAAACACAGCCCTGACAGACTTTCGGGAGAGTCGACGCACAACGCGAGCACCCGAACCACAACCTGCAGGCCAAGCATCCGACATCTATGGCTTAGGAGTGATCCTTCACTCTCTGCTTGATGAAAGCCCCTTCGGTCGCCTACCCAAGACCGAGCACGAACACGATCTAGCGATTCAGAACAAGATTGCAGGGTACAAACTCGGGCTTGCTGAAGGTCAGCCATGGACGCAAGAACTACGCGACTTTTTGTGCTCCATGCTTGCGTTTTCTCCCGATAAAAGACCTTCTGCTGATGACGTCATCGACGTCCTTGGGAATGCCGCGGACAGTTTAGATGGAGACACCCTTTCTGTTTGGGCAGGAAACGTTGGAGAAGCATCCGCGCCCCAGGCGCGACAAAAAGCAACCGCTGCACCGGAAGAAGAACTCGAGGGCGTACGAACGGTGGCGAGCCCATCTTCAGCCAGCGCAAAACCGCCCGTACCAGAACCAGAAGCAGTTGTTCAGCAAGAACAACCACACATTCTAGAGCCCGATCCCGAAACTGAATTGGCGGCTCCAATTGTGTCCGACTTGGGGACAGACGATGACAAAATCAATACTCCTGAAGCAGAGATTTTCAACGAAGATTTAGACGAGACTATTCTCGACAGCCCCTCGATCTCCGACGAGCTAAGCGCCTTTCAACAAGACCAAACACGTATCGATGAGCTTCCAATCGATTCACTCGGGGATACCCCGATCACAGAAGAAGAAATCTCGATTCATGAGCAGGAAACCCTTCTTGGTGAAAACTTACTCGAAAAGGCTGCACTTGAAGAAGCCCGTCGCAACCAAGGAACTGACAGCACGATCACGCGCTTGGGCGAAAGCTTTCCTGAACGTCCAGATGAAACCGAAGTCGCACCCAAATCTACAGCGGTGATCAAGGGGCCTACTCTTCCACCAACCCCACCCAAAGACACCGGCAACCAAAGCAAAGGGTCAAACAACAATTGGATCATCATTCTGATCGCACTGGGTGTAGGCGCATATCTTTTCACTCAAAACCAAGGTGACTCCGATGACAGTGACATGCGTGGTGACCAGACAGAAGAGAATAGTGAGTTCATCGATCGCAGTGAAAAAGCCCCAACAGAAGATACCGCTGAGCCTGTAGAAACCAAAGACCGACGTGAAGCAGTCGACATGCCCAATTCCGGTCGAAAACCCACAGAGCGTCCATCAATCCCAGAAGCCAAAGACAGTGAAGCACCCAAGGACGTGAGCAAGCGGGAAAAAGAGCTGAAAAGCTTGATGAAAACCCAAGAAGATCGAAACCCAAAAGAGAAAGGTGGTTTTGAACTTGAGGAAGACGAACTGGAATTTGAAGAAACCCGGCCGAAGTCTGAAAAACCCAAAGAAAAAATCAAAGAAAGACCCGCGCCCATCGCGAAACCCAAAAGTTCTCCTCCTCCACCCGCCAGCCCAGGCGCGGGGCCCTACCGCATCAAACTGGACATCTCGGGTAATGAACGCAAAATCGTATGCGGCGATGGCCAAAACCCTGCGGTGAATGGAACCCTGGCGATGACCTTTGAGTCGGTGCAATTCTGTCGAATCGAAATCGATGGGGCAATGGGGCCCCTAAATATTTCAAGCTCCGGTACCTACCGCTGTTCAACAAACGGTGGATCTGTGGCCTGTCAGAAGATTCGCTGATGCGAGCACTCATTCAACGGGTAAGCCAAGCTTCTGTGCGTGTTCAAAAAGAAGAAGTCGGAGCTTGTCGACGTGGGTTTTTAATTCTCTTGGGGGTTGGCCCAGAAGACAGTGAGAAGGATGCGCAATGGCTGGCAAGAAAAATAGCTGGCCTCCGAGTCTTTCCCGATGAAAGCGGGAAAATGAACCTTTCACTCCTCGACATACACGGAGAGGCTCTCGTCATTTCTCAGTTCACCCTGTACGGCGATTGCCGGAAAGGTCGAAGACCAAGCTTCGTGGGATCGGCGCCACCCGAACTCGCGAAGCCCCTCTATGAGAAGTTCTCCACGCTACTCGCTAACGAGGGTATCTCCGTAGCGAATGGCATCTTTGCCGCGGACATGCAGGTGGAGTTGACCAACGACGGTCCTGTGACACTGATGATCGAAAGCCCGAGTTCTACATGATTCAACTTGCCCGTGAAGTAGCCCTCGAAGCTGGTGCGCTAATCCGAGAAGGAAAACAGCACATGCAAGTCGAACACAAGGGCGCAGTGGACTTAGTGACCCAACTCGACAAAGCCAGCGAAGACCTCATTCGAGAGCGCTTTCAAACTGCGGAACCAGGTATTCCAATTCTCGCCGAAGAAGGCGGGGGGGCAAAGAATGAAAATACGCGGTGGATTGTGGACCCTCTCGATGGCACCACAAATTTTGTCCACGACTTTCCGTTTTACTGTGTCTCGATTGCACTAGAAAATGCCGGTATCTTAGAACTTGCTGTCATTTATGACATCGCAAATCACCGTCTCTATGAAGCAGAGCGCGGACAAGGCGCAAAGCGTGACGGCGAGGCCATATCCGTCTCCTCCGAGACCGATCTGAATGGCGCACTCGTGGCCAGTGGTTTTGCTTACGATCGCCGCTCGCGCGCCGACTTCTATCTCGCTTATGTGAAGCGTTTCCTCGAAACCGCTCAAGGCTTTCGAAGATGTGGATCTGCTGCGATGGATTTGGCGATGCTTGCCGAAGGAAAACTCGACGCCTACTGGGAGTTTGGACTTAATCCGTGGGACGTGGCGGCAGGAGCACTGATTGTCCGCGAAGCTGGGGGCCATGTAAGTGACGTGACTGGGGCACCACTTCAACTCAACGAACCGAGAATCTTGGCCAGCAATAGCCATCTCCATGCAGCCATGATCCAGCAAATCGCGCCCATTTTCGACACGATTTGATTAGACTTCCCTTCTGATAAGAGGCACCACTATGGGTTTGGCAGTTGGTATTGACTTAGGCACATCGAATTCTTGCGTCGCCGTGATGAAAGACGGAGAAGCAGTTGTTCTCGCAGACGAAGAAGGCAATCGGACACAACCATCCGTCGTTGCATTTGGGCGTGATGGCAATGTGATCGTCGGACACCGGGCGCGGCGACAACTCGTATATGCCCCACAGAATACTATCGCTTCCGCAAAGCGGCTCATTGGACGTCGCTACAATTCAGACGCTGTGCAGCGCGTATTGCAGTCCACCGCATACGGCATTGTACAAGGTCCCCAGGACGATGCGCGCATCGAAGTCGCCGGACGCACCCTTTCGATGCCGGAAATCTCCGCCTATATTTTGCAACACATGCGAAGCATCGCGGAAAAAGCAACAGGGGAAGTGGTTGACCAGGCGGTGATTACAGTACCCGCCTACTTCAACGACAGTCAGCGACAAGCTACACGAGATGCTGCAACCATTGCCGGCCTCGATTGTCTACGCATCCTCAACGAACCGACAGCCGCGGCATTGGCATACGGTATTGGAAAAGGTCACCGCCAGAACATCGCTATCTATGACCTCGGCGGCGGTACATTTGACGTCTCCATTCTCCGAATCGAAGATGACCTCTTCGAGGTTATCTCGACAGCGGGCGATACTTTTCTCGGTGGCGACGACTTCGACCACGCCTTGGCATCGCATCTGTTGGAAGAGTTCAAATCAACAACGGGATTGGACCTATCGGCCAACCGTACCGTTCGACTTAAACTTCGAACCGCTGCCGAGACTGCCAAGATTGCTCTCTCCGAAGCGAGTGAAGTGGAAATCAACGTCCCCGCTCTGGCCCATGACGATGAAGGAAAACCCATCGATCTCACGACGACCATGAACCGTATGACCTACGCAAAAGTCGTACTTCCCATCGTTCAGAGAACCTTTCTCACCTGTGATGATGCATTGACTCAAGCCGGAAAGGCATCGGCCCAAATGGACCACGTCATCTTGGTGGGAGGTATGACCCGCTACCCATTGATTCAGGAAGCCGTCAGCCAATACTTCGGAAAAAAATCCTACACGGGCGTCAATCCCGACGAGGTTGTGGCACTTGGTGCTGCTGTCCAGGCTTGGAACCTCACTCAAGCGAGCCCCGAGAAGGCCAGCGTCCTGATGGATGTCACCCCACAAAGCCTCGGTGTTCGCACGATTGGTGGTTTCTGCGAGACGTTGATTGATCGCAACAGTCCCATTCCGACCATGACCTCTAAGATGTTCAGCACAGCTCACGACAATCAGACGGAGGTCAGCGTGGCCGTATTCCAAGGGGAAGGCCGAATGGCGGAAGACAATGAGATGCTTGGCCAATTCATCCTCGACGATCTCCGCTCCGCTCCCCGCGGTGAGATCAAGGTTCGTATTTGCTTTGAAATTGACGCCGACGGTATCGTCAGCGTGTCAGCAGAAGACGTGGAAAGCGCTACACTTCGGAGTATCCGAATCGAGGCGTCCAGCGGTCTCTCCGAAGACGAAGTGAACTCGATGCGATTTGATGAACTCGGGTTCTAAGCGTTTTACCTGCTACACTACTGCCTCTACGGCACCCACTAAAAAGGAGTTTTCCCAATGGACGCAAGTCTCGCACAAGACATCGAGATTGAGACCATCGCGGAGATCTTACCCGAACTCACCTACTACCAAATTCTCGAAGTCGATGCGCTCGCTGAGACCTCGGTCATTGAAAAGTCCTATCGCGTAGTCGCCCGAAGACTCCACCCCGATCGCTACGCGCGCAACCCGAATGAAACCACGAAGAAAAAGGCCAACCAGATCTATCGTGCCATCATGGAAGCGTGGAAGACGCTTAAAGATCCGGAGTCACGAGAAACCTATGATCAAGAACTCGAGGAAGGTCACCGCCGGATGACCGTAGAGGCCAAAAAACAAGCCGAAGCAGCAGCAGCGGCTGCAGCAAACCCCATTCACGCAGCACAAACCGAAAAAGGCATGAAGTTTTGGCGCATGGCCCTGCGTAACTGGCATGATGGCGAATACTCAGGCGCAGCCATGAACATCCAGTTTGCCCTGAATTTTGAACCCGACAATGACACCTTCAAGGAGTGGCTCCAAAAAGCCAAAACCGCCGACGAAGAGGGGGCAGACGAAAAGGGTAAAAACGCCTACAAGCTTCGGATTGTCTAGGGGCTTTACACCGCAGAGGCCCTAACCAATCGAGTTACCGTTGAACCACCAATCGCCGGGTGTAAACGCTTCTTTGTTCGCTCGAATCCATTTTTTCCACGCTGCGCGATGAGCCAACTGGACCCGCCAAGGGCCGTCCGCATCAAAAGGCAGATTACAGCCAGTTGAGATGACCAATTCATCGTACGCACCACGACGTACAAGCCCGTCATCGTCGCCGAGTTTTTCGACCAACAAGTCCAGACCCATCACCCGGCCATCTCGATATCGCACACCATCCTGGAAGCGTGTTTCGTTGTCCTCCCAGTACTTCTCCCACAGGGCGTGCAAGCCGGGTTGGTCCAGGTCTTCACGATGCCCTGTAAGCATTTCCAAAGCGCCAGCTGCGACCGAAGTTACACCACGATCCCGAGCGGACATTGCTCCCAATAAGGAAGGGATCCCGCGAGGATCACCGAGATACCCCAAACCCTGCAAGGCACCAAGCGCCTTGGTTCCCTGACCCTCAGCCGTACCCCGAAGCAACAACAAGTAGGATGGCCCACCATACCGACCGACAATCTCGCCGGGAGCTGCATCCAATTCAGTACCGGCGGCAAGACATTGTGCATGGTAGTCCACACCGCGACGATCGCCTAAAAGTAACAACGCTATCGCTGCTTCCTCCCCGAGATCTGTGTCACCAATATGGGCCAAGAGAATATCTTGTGCACGGGGGTCACCAATGCGACCCAAGGCCGCAACAACGGCTTTTCGAACTCTGGGAGACCCGTCGGCATCAAGCAGCTTCAGCAAGGCCGGAACCGATGCTTTTTCCCTTCTCCAGCCCATGATTTCCACGGCTGCTGCGAGACCTTGATGATCTTTGGGACTCTCCACGGCTTCTAAGAGGCCATCCACCAACGCTGCGTTGGGAGAACGGGTCACAGCACCTCGAAGAGCGCGTGTTGGAAGCTCTGGAATTTTCTGCGACATCACCTGATCCAAGAGCAACTCTGCTGCTTCAAACGACCGGTGTGATGCCAACAAATCCGCAGCCGCGACATAGGTTGCTACAGTGGGATCCAAGGCTCGCCCAGAGCTCGCCTCCATTTCCCGTGCACGGGTCTTCAACTCCGTACCCAGTGCCTCCACTACTTCCAAGCCGCCAGCGGCAATCGCCATCCGATGTGCACCAATGCGGCGCTCGGGTCGGTCAGCGTCCGCGCGAGTCAATGGTGGTCTCGCTCTCTGGGCTTCCCAACGACGCCGTGCATGTTCAGAACATCGCGCCAAATGCCATTCTAAGGAATGCTCTGGCTCACGTGCTACCGCATCCACTGCCGCCACACCCGCTGCCAAATCACAACTCATGAAACACTTACGAGCCGCGCTCAGTACGGCTTCATCTCCCCCCATTCTGCCGATCCGCAACAAAGCCCATCCTTCACGAATCGGCAATTCTAATTCTTGATAGCCCCGCGCGGCGGTCCAGTAATCATCCAAGGCTGTATCCAACTGACCAGCCAGTGCATGAAGATCACCCCTTCGAATCACCAAGCGAAGTAAAACCTCCTGGGCTCCACAACTCAGCGCCAACTCTCTCGCCGTCCGCCAAGCCTGCTGTGCATGCTCCATCTGCCCTTTGAGGCGATACAAGTCGCCTTCCGTCACACGACACTTGGCCTGTAAGGCCACATCATCCACCTCAAAAGCCAACGCCTCGGATGCATTAAGATGCTTCGTTGCAAGCTCCTGGCGCTCATGGAGTATCGAACGCTGCGCGAGCAAAAGATGACAGCGAGCGAGATCCATCGGGTCAGTTAAACCGGACAATGCTTCAGTGAGCATGTTCTCTGCCCAGCGCTCCTGTCTCCAAACAGCGATGCGTCCCAGAGCAAGTAAAGCCCGATACCGCATCCCATCAGGCTGCCGCAAGAGTTCACGAAGATGCCGTTCTGCTTCATCGTGTTCGCCCAATTCGGATTCCACTTCGATGAGCGTCAACAATAATCCAGGAAGTGTTTGTGGATTCTCGAAAGCATGGGCTCGCGCTAGCTCCTGCGCACAGATCTGAATTGCCTCTCTACGCCGCCCAACAGTCAGTCGGCACTCAACAAGCGCAAGTGCCGCCGCCTCATGAAGTGCCGCTTCGCAAGGCCGACGCACATCGGTGACCGAATCCGCGAGAAAACGATGCAATTCTTCTTCCCAGGCTTCATCAGAAGCCTCAAAAAGCCCACCAAGCTGGGAGATTACTCCCGCATCTAATGTCGTTGCGCCCGCATAGGGTACAGGTAAGCGTGTCGCTCGCATTGCCTTGATCAGGCTAAAGCGTGCCTGGAGCGGGTCAAGGCCCACTTGGAGCTGTCCGAGGCGTTGCCAAGGGCGGACGAGGCCAGGATCAACTGACGTCGCTTTCCGATAGAAAACAAGGGCTTCTTCGTGTCGACCTTCCTCCACCAATCGGTCGGCCTCAAACGTAAGTAAGTAGCCGCTCATTGGATCCTGTTCGAGGCGAATTTCTCGCTCTTTCTGAGGCTCAAAACTACTGGTATCCATGATGTGAAGGGCCGGAACCAACCACCGTTGAAAGCGATCATGCATCGGAATCAGTGCACCATCCACCACTTCTCCGAAGGCCCAGTTTCCATAGCCATCCGGGGCATAGGCCCACTGTCGCTCACCAGGGCCATCTGCAAACACGATCAAGTGTTCCAAACCGTCACCAGCCCGGGCCAACTCCGACACACTGCGCAGCCTTAGAGCACCCCGAAAAAGATGCGCCCCATTCCACCGTCGCAGAAAACCTGCCAGGGTGTACGGCAATGAATGGCCGAGATGCTGCTCTGTCGATCGAACGGCTGCCTCGGAAGCACCTGCAGCAAGACGGTGCACATCGGACTTGTAACGCTCGAGAAGACGAGTCAAAGATTGATAGGGATCAACGGTCAGGTCCGGCTGCACACCGGCGCTTTTGGGTGCGTACATAGTTCAACAGGGCATACGGGTTGGCTGGAAAGGTTCGAATACGCGATCGCATATTCGGAAAATGCCCTGTAAGTATAGCGTCTTCCGTAAAAGTCGGAAGAAACTTTCGAACCTTACTCTTGCGGACGCACAACCAGATTGACGAGACGGCCAGGAACGACAATCTCTTTGACGATTCTCATACCCTCCAGGTGCCGCTGAATATTCCCGTGCTCTTTGGCCAAAGCAAGCAAGGCGTCCTTGTCAATTGACTTTGGAACGTGAATACTGGCGCGAAGTTTGCCCTGAACTTGAATCGCGATTTCAATCGTCTGAGTTTCTAAGGCAGCGGCATCCCAAGCAGGCCAAGCCCGATAGGCCAAAGTGTCCTGATTTCCCATTCTCGCGTGCAGTTCTTCTGCAAGATGTGGCGCATAAGGCGAAAGGACCAACAAAAAGTCTTCCATCGCTTCTCTGTTGAGCGCTTTGCGCGACAGCGCGACTTTAACGAACTCCATCATCCGAGAGATGGGCGTGTTGAAACGCAACTGCTCGATACCCTCAGTCACACTCTTGATGGCGAGATGAAGGGAGCGATTCAACTCTTCATCTATGGGCGCATCCGCCTGAATCGATGCATTGAGCTCATCCGTGTCTTCATTAATGAACAACCGCCAAACACGGGCGAGAAAGCGATAAACACCCTCAACACCTGCCATCTGCCAGGGCTTGACCTGCTCAAGCGGACCCATGAACATTTCATAAATCCTCAAGGCATCCGCACCATACGCATCGATGACTTCATTGGGATTAACGACATTGAGTCGTGACTTGGACATCTTCTCCATTTGGGTCTGAACAGGTACATCGCCGTCCTTGCTGAACCAAGCGCCATCTCTCTCCACCACATCGTCAGGGTAGTAGTATTTCCCACGCTCATCGCGATACGAAAAAGCGAGAATCATGCCCTGATTGAAGAGTTTTTGGAAAGGCTCTTTGGTATGCACAAGGCCACAATCAAACAGAACTTTGTGCCAGAAACGCGCATAGAGCAGATGCAGGACTGCATGTTCTACGCCACCAATATACAAATCAACGGGCCCCCAATAGGACTCGGCCTCCTTGCTAAACGGAAGCTCTTGATTGTCCGGGTCCATGTAGCGCAAGTAATACCAACACGATCCCGCCCATTGCGGCATCGTATTGGTTTCTCGCTGGTACACCTTCCCATCGATTTCCACCTCCAACCAATCCCCAGCTCGGGCCAATGGAGGACGTCCGTCCGCTGTAGGTTTGTATTCATCGATATACGGCAGGGTAATCGGCAACTCAGCGGTATCGACAGGGCGAATCTCACCGTCTGGACCATGCAACATCGGGAAGGGTTCCCCCCAATAGCGTTGTCGAGAGAAGAGCCAGTCGCGGAGCTTGTATTGCACACGCCCCTTACCAAGCCCTTCCTCCTCCAGCCAAGCAATGACTTTTGTCTTGGCGCCAGCCACATCCAAGCCATTTACGAAACCTGAATTCACCGCCACACCGTCACCACAATACGCAGCGACCTGTACATCCTCACCTCCCGAGACCACTTCCTGAATCGGCAGCTCAAATTTCTTTGCAAAGGCATGATCGCGCTCATCGTGGGCCGGGACAGCCATAATCGCGCCCGTTCCGTAGCCCATCATCACGTAGTCAGCAGTCCAGATTGGGATCCGCTCCCCATTGACGGGATTGAGGGCATACGCACCAGTAAAAACCCCTGTTTTCTCACGCTCAGCCGCAACCTGACGGTCCTTGTCCGATCGGTTGCTCGCTTTCTTCACATACGCATCGACTTCCGCTTTTTGCGCATCTGCAGTGACCTGTTCCACAAGCGGATGTTCTGGTGCCAAAACGCAGTAGGTGGCACCCCAAAGTGTGTCGGGTCGGGTCGTAAACACTGTAAATGCATCCTCTGATCCATCTACAACAAAACGCACTTCCGCACCCTCGGACCGACCTATCCACTGGCGCTGCATTTCCAAGACGCCCTCTGGCCAGTCCAAGTCATCCAGATCGTCGAGTAGGCGTTGAGCGTACGCCGTAATCCTCAACATCCACTGGCGCATCATTCGGCGCTCTACCGGATCACCCGTTTCAACGTAGCAACCATCCTGGACCTCTTCGTTCGCCAACACTGTGCCGAGTGCGGGGCACCAGTTGACGGGCACTTCCGCCATATAGGCCAAACCCTGCTCATGCAGTTTGAGGAAAATCCACTGCGTCCAGGCATAGTACTGCTCAGAGGACGTATCGACCTCCCGACTCCAATCCAGAGAGAACCCCAAACGCGCAAACTGAGCTCGGAAATTTTCGATGCACTTGCGCGTAATGATGGAGGGATGCTCACCGGTCCGCGCAGCATGACGCTCAGCGGGTAATCCAAAGGCATCCCAGCCCATCGGATTGAGAACATTAAAGCCCTTCATTCGCTTATAGCGGGACACAATATCGACCGCTGTGTAGGACTCAGGATGACCCACATGCAAACCATCCCCCGACGGGTAGGGAAACATTCCTAAGGCATAGTACTTCGGCTTTGTGAAATCCTGTGGGGCCACAAAGGTGTTCTTCTCTTCCCAAAAGTTCTGCCATTTGGGTTCAATCAAGTTCGGTTGGTAGCGGCCCATTTTCACTCTCCAAAGATACGTGAGAACGCCCAGCGATTAACGCCAAAGAGCGCACCGGACACGCATCCAAGCCAAAAGGTATCCACCGCCCCTATCTGTGTGTGGAAATAGAAAGGAGCGGTGGTGCCGTTTTGTGCTGTAGAGAAAGAGGATGTGCCAACCTCTCTTTCAAGGACTCAGCCGAGCTTGCACTCGTTGAGACCACCAGCCACTGGCGCGTAGGATGCCAATGCGGCTGGTTTGGTGACGGAAGTTCTTGAGTGGACAACTGCGCGACGACGAACAAGCTGCCGGAATGCTTTTTCGGTCTCATCGAGTTCTTCTTCACTCCATGGCAACACAAGCGCCGCGGACACTAGAAGAACAATCAATGCAAAACTCGCAGCGATGGTGAACAACAAATCGGTTGTTTCGGGTCCCATGCTTTCTCCTTACTGAAACTTTGTACAGGTTACTGTACATTTGTACAGCAGTCAACAAGGTGGTAGCCATAATCGGCAATGTCGATAGGTTGTCATCCAACAGTGCCAAAATTTGTCCGGGGTAAATCATGCACTATCGAAAAGGCCAGAAACTGGTAAAAATCGTGGAACTAATGCAGCGCAGAGGAGGCATTAGGGCCTACGAAATAATGGGGCGATTCGACCTCGATGGACGCTCTTTTCGACGCTACATGAGCGATCTTAGAGATCTTGGACTCCCAATTCTCGATGAAGGGGCCGGCGCGGAGCGCGTGGTAGCTCTTGACCCTTCCTATCGGCGCAGCGGCGTGCAACTCACCCTCTCAGAAGTATTGTCACTACATTTCGGACGAAAGCTGTTTACCTTTCTCAACGGCACGCAATTCGCAGCTGACATGGACGACGCCATCGAGAGATTAGAGCCGGCTATCTCCAGAGCGCATGCCGATCTTGCGCGCCATCTCGACCGGAAATTCATGGCCGTGCCCGAACACGCCAAAGACTACACCGAAATGGTGGACCTCATCGATGAACTCATCACCGCATTAATCTACGACAACCCGCTGGACGCCGAGTACACCAAAGCCAACGGGAGCACCAAAAACTACATGCTCGAGCCACTGACTTTGGCCACATACCGACAAGGCCTGTATCTCTTCGCAAAAGATCGTCACGACGGCCGCATCAAATCTTTTGCAGTGGAGCGCTTCCAAGATCTCACACGCATTCGTGGAGAGCGTTTTGACGCACCAGACGACTTCAACCCAGAAACCATCCTTCAAAATGCGTTTGGAATCATTTCAGGTGATCCTGTAGAAGTAAGTGCGGTGTTTGAGCCCCGGGCAGCGCCGTACATCCGGGAACGCTCATGGCACCCCTCTCAAGAGCTTGTGGGATTACCCGATGGCAGCGTTCGCCTGCGTGTGAGGTTGGCCATTAGCCAAGAACTCATCCAATGGCTGTTGGGCTTTGGCGGGGATGTCCGAGTAGAGGGTCCAGAATCGCTTGTCGAAGCCTTGCGGGCACACCATCTCCGCGCTTTAGAGAAGCTTCGTTGAGTTCTCGCGCCACCGATTCCTGGCCTATCGAACGGCCGGAACCCGATTGTTGGGGAGGGGAGGAGTATCTTTACGATCCGTCCAGTTGGGAAAACCACAAAACGTACACTGCATCACCTGTAGCAAGCAAAGAGCAGTACGAGCAGGTCGATCGACAATTTATGGAGCAGTGGGTTGAAGTCACCCAAGGAAAACGCGTTCGTGACGCCCAAAGCATCCAAAAACTCGCCCACATACTCGGCCTACCCAGCACTCCCCACCACGACCGACGGAATAGCAAGGTTGCGCCAGAAGTATTGAACCCACTCGTTGTATGGGAAATGCTTGAAAACAGTGTGCCGGATATCGTTATGGTGGCACTGGATCGGGTCTTAGGGCCCTATGCCGATGAAGCACTCCCTCGAGCTTTGCATCGACTTGCGACCGAGGCCTTCGCTTTTTCACCGACGATTGATAACGGCATGCCGGCCATGCAGCGATGGGCGCGGGACACGATACGACCTAGCGTCAAGATACGTGCATGTATGAAAGCCGTTGCTCATGCGCCTGCGATGATTTGGGAAATCAACGACAACGAATGCATCCCCATCCTACCGCTGTCGGACGGCTACCTCCCCAAAGGCCCCATCTACGGCGAAGCGCTGCAATTGCCACGATGTAATGGGCAAACGCTCCTCGGAAGGATTTATCCTGTCGCCGATGGTACGTGGCAACTGTATGGCGCTGTGTGGGTACATTGCCCGCCGATAGATACGCTGATTTCCAGGCTTGAACTGGAACATCTCCGACTTTCTCGGCACGAAAGGCGACTGACATGGGAAGATCTGCTGCGCGATCGTGCAGAACTACTCTACCGACTCTGCTCCATTCACTCCGCATACCTGGAGGCCTGATTGAAACTCCTCATCCCAACCTGTCTCCTCTTGCTCACAGCATGCAAAGCCGCCGGTCAATTAGAGATTGATCAAGAACGCCTAGATTGGGGAGAAGTGGATTTCCACAGCGAAGAGTGCATGGACTGTAGTTGTGCGGATGGGTGCGGACTGACACCGATCCTTCTGAACAACACAGGCGAAGGCCCACTTGAGATAGAAATGCCCAACGGATTCGACGACAGTCATATCTGTATTGATGGCTACGACTCCGTAACCAAGCTTTCTCTCGGCACACTCCAGCCCGGAGAGTTTTTCCTCCTCAACGTTTCAGTCTGCGGCTACCTGCCCGGCGAACTCAACACCTCAGGGGAAGACCCTCCTCGCGAGGTCACCGGAAAGCTTCGGTTTGCTACCAATGGCACCCCATCGAAAGCAACCATCGACTTTTCCTTCATTCCAGTAAGAAGACAGGAATAGGACCAAAACTGTAGGGAAGAGGGCCTGTTAGTGACGGGTCTGAGGGGTCCCGTCTAAACCAAAGGCTCGACGAATCGCGATTTGTCTTTTATTTGGGGCCAAAGATTGAAAATGGAGGAATCCAATCATGGGACGTTGCTTTGGAATAGCGGTAATTTTCGCACTGAGCACAACCGGAGTTGCAGAAGCAAAATGCGACTACTTGGTCCAAGCAGGCGCACGCCACACAGGTGATCGACTCATCGACTCCTATGAGAAGCTTATCCGTTGTGACAAAAACGCTGCCCAAGACGCTTACAAAAGCTACATGCAGCAAGCCGGAAAAGGCGGTACGGAAAGCCTATCTAAGCTGGCACTTGTGGCCATTGACAATCAAATATGGAATCCCGTCTGGGAAATGATTGGCAAAATCAGCGACTACAACATGCGTGATGAAGTCGCGGCCGTGATCGGCGAAAAATGCGCAGCTAACGAGAAGGTCGTGAATTTCCTTCAAGGCGCGTATTTCGGATTACGCGATCTCGATTTCAAACAATGGGATGACGCTCTGATCGTTTGTGAATCCCCGGCATTCGAAGCTTGGCTCATCCAAAACGTCGAAAAGCCGCCCGCGAAGCAGTACGACGAGAAATGGGACACATTGGCCGATGTGCTTACCGAACGAAAAAAAGCAGGCGCACTCCCACACCTCACCAAAGCCGCTGTGGCCGCTTCTAAAAACAACGGCCCGTATGACACGATCCTCTCCCACATGGCCGACTCGATCGACGCACCCTTCGGTCAAGATCCCAGCCCGGAAGATAAAGCTGCACTTGAAGCCGCGTTAGTTGAAGTCGCCAAACAAGTCGAACCCAAACGGGCGCTCGCTGTAGCTGGACAACTCGCTGATGCGGGCTCCGAAGACAAGGCTGCGAGCCTACTCCCCAGCATTTACCCCAAACGGGTAGCCGGGGATGGTTCCTTTCTATGGGCGAGTGCCGCCGTCGAAGCCGGGACATGCAAAGGCAACGAAAAGGTCGCCATTGTTCACATCGCTGTCGTCAAAGATCCAGGTAGTCGATTTGATGTCTTTGACGAGGCCACCGAGCCCTTGCGTAAAAACAAAGCTCGCCTCAAGAAGTGCACCATCGACGTGGAACCTTGGCCGATCTGGGTCAGTGAGCAACCCCTCAAGCGAAGCGGCGATGCTGAGAAAGCAGCAAGCCCACTCATCGCGGACTGGAAGTCCCGCGGATACGAGGTCCGCGTTCGCTCAGAAAAGAGCATCACTCTACCTTAGAACGTATCTACATCACGGCCCGATAAATCCTGGCACACTTCGTGCTTCTTAGTCATGTGCCTATCAAGGCAATATCACTGCTGTAACTGCTGCTGCTGGAGAGAATCATGGCCAAATCAACCCAAGTTGTACACAACGAAACCGTCGGCACATCCTGGCTTCTCAACGGATTTATACTGTTCGCCGTTGGATGGATGTGCTTGTCGATGGTCTTTTCTGGAACCAGCGCCAACGTCGATGGGGGCGCAGCAAAAGCCTCCATGATCGCTTCAGAATAGATCTCTTTCTATAATTTCTATATTTCGAACCATTTTGCGCTGAGCGAACTGCCTCAGTTGTGAGCAGCCACTTGTAGGCGAAAAAGCACGTCTCCATCCGCGTCGAAAACGGGCTCTCCCAAGAGCCCCCCCAGTACCGTCACCAATCGGTCGGCTACCTGCTGCCGTACTTCGCGCTCAGCTCCGAACCGACCACACTGCCAAGCATCCATATGCTGACGATCACCCACACCATGCACCACAATGTGGACAAAGCCACGCTTTACGAGCTCCGCCACCCACATCTTCCGCTGCTCAGTATCGAGTAAAAACTGTGCCTGCTCGGGCATGCCACCCACACCTTCCGCAAGGCACATCCGCTGCATTTCATCCACAAAAGGATTGAACACCCCCTCCCGCTTATCGAGAACAGCGTCAACGCCTTCATAATTTTCCGCCACAACCAAACCATGCAGCGGCTGCCAAAGATTATGGACGCGAGGCACGTCGTCGGAAAAATCTCGTCGTTGGTTGTGCAAGGGGATCTGTAAAACAGCGCCCCCTCCTCGGTCTACATGCTCGTACACCCGAGGAGGAACAACTGAGATCTGGTCCCGAGGCCAAGGCGTTTGACTCAACCAGAGACTGTCCGCCAAAATCAGCACGGGAGCAAGCAACAACCAAATCGGCCGACGCTGAGCAAGTCGCTCTACACCCATCGAAGCAGCTACCGCCAAAAACAGTACCGCTGGACCCAACGCCCGATACCAGTGCGTCAACCCCTCCAAAGGATCAAAGACCCACGTCAACCACGCCGCAGGCAGGAGTACGGATCCACCCCAAAACGTTTGATGACCCATAAGCGTTAGGCGATATCCCAAACTAAGAATCACAAAAAAACCAGCTGCCGCCAAAAGAAGACGCGCCCTCTTTCCCGCCCAAAAACACAGCAAAAGAACAACCAAACCCAGATAGACCGAGTTCGAGACGGAAACAGAAGAGAAACTCGGCAAAAAGAGATTCACCCCATCCGCCCCTGTTCGGGGAACTTCTCGCCAATCCGACCAATACGGGAGTGACTCAGACGGGACACCATGCCAGCGTCCCTGCCAAAACTCACGCTGACCAAGAAAGCGCATAAAAACCGGCAAGACACACAAGCCCGCCACAAGAGCCTGAAGCGAAAATAGAGCCGCTTTCTGTTTTTCAGACCGACTTAGAAACCAACCCAAAAAGCCAACTTCCACCATCAACACAAAAACAGCGTGGTACCAACCCGAATACAGAAAAGCAACAAGTGCCAAGCCAGCGCCAACCAAGTGCAACAATCTACCTGACTTGGACCACGTGAGAACCAAGGCGCAATGAATACCCAGCCATCCAATCGGCCAAGCCTCCGTAATGCCGAAGGAACCCAATCCGGCAAGAAAAGGAGAACAACAACACGCAACACCTGCACTAAACGAAGCCCCTCGCGACACTCCTAAACTCCGCGCCAAGAGACTCGCACCAAAAAACGCCAAGCAAAGATTGAACACAAACACAGCGTTGTACCCCAATGCGGGATCCAAACGCGCAAACAACGCAAAAACGGGCCAATTCACAGGATCCATCAGCGTAAAACTCACGCCGACAGGGTAGTTGGACACCACCGCACCTTGGCCCGCCCGCCAGAACATCCAAAAGTGATTGTTGGCCTCACCCAACGGGTGCCCTATCAACTCGAACGGGCTTAAAACCAATGGCCAGGTAAACACCAGCAAAAAGATCACTAGACCAACAAAGCGGAAACGACGACTTGGGTCTTTGAAGAAAAACGGCTTCAACCTTGCTCCTATGGCCTGCAGATGTCAAAGGACTTATCTGTCCTCAACAATCGATCAATTGAATCGCGTGGATATGCAAGCCAGTGGTCCGTCCCAAACGTCTGACCCTGTGGCGCTCCAGACCGTACTCGTCATCGACGACAACGAACTTTATGCGCACCAGGCACGTGCCACACTTCGTGGTGAGCGGAGAAATTTGTTTATCGCAAATTCGGCCAGAGAAGCCTTGGCAGAACTGCATGAAATTGAGCCCGATCTGATCCTGCTGTCGCTTGATCTTCATGACTTACCCGGCTGCAGGGCCATCGATATTTTCAAAGAGAGAGCCACAGGCATCCCAATCCTCGCACTCTCACAAAACCCCACCGTTGCGGAAGCAGTAGAAGCAGTACAACACGGTGCGGCAGACTACCTCGAAAACCCCACCAAGCCCGAAACGCTAGCAGCAGCCGTGCAGAGAGCCACATTAGAGGCCCGCTCATCCCGGGAGCTTCAAGAAGCCAAGAAACAAGTACGGGACCGTTTTGGCTTTTCACACATGCTGACGCGCAGTCCCAAAATGCTTCGTGTGTTCGATCAAGTACGTGCAGTAGCTGGTACGGACGCCACGGTGCTGATTCGAGGAGAAACAGGTACAGGAAAAGAACTCATTACCCGAGCTATTCACGAGCGCAGCAGAAGAAAAGATCGCCCATTTATTTCCGTCAACTGCGGTGCGTTCACCGAAAGCCTCCTCGAATCCGAACTGTTCGGCCACGAAAAAGGCTCATTCACCGGTGCTTCTGGACGACGCCAGGGCGTGTTCGAAATGGCCGACGGCGGAACCCTGTTTCTCGACGAACTCGGCGAGACCTCACTCAACGTCCAAGTCAACCTTCTTCGCGTCTTAGAAGAAATGGAATTTCGACGTGTTGGCGGCCACGATCCCGTGCGCATTAACGTCAGAATTCTCGCGGCAACCAACGTGGATTTAGAACAAGCCGTCGCAAAAGGCGATTTTCGAGAAGACCTTTTCTATCGCCTCAATGTATTCCCAGTCATCCTTCCGCCACTGCGGTCACGCCCCGAAGACATCCCGCTCCTCATGCGCCATTTCCTTGAAAATGCCGCAGCGGAATACGAACTAGACGCACCCATCGTCACAACGGAGGCAATGGAAGTAATCGTTCGATACAAGTGGCCTGGCAATGTCCGCCAACTCCGCTCCTTGTGTGAACGCTGGGTCATTACCCGCCACGGACAACGTCTCGAGAGAGAACACCTTCCCCCTGAGATTCTCAACTCGAAAACATCCGCCGACACCGAAAGCGCAATGAACATCGATGAGAACAAATCTCTATCGGAAGTAACCGAACGACTCCTACATCAAGTCGAGCGCACCTACATTCAGCGCCAACTCAAGAAAAACAACGGCCACCTCGCGGACACCGCAAAAGCCGCAGGCATCACCCGGCGGACGCTTTACACGAGAATGAAGCAATACGGCCTCGTAGCTTCCGACTTTCGCCAGAAATAAATTCTGGATTTCAAAAGTACAGAAACCCCCGGACTCGAAAGTCCGGAGGCTCTGGTTGGCATCCGAATCAACCCCAGTGGGAACTCCCTTCAAAGACTTGAAATAAGTCGAAATACAAGGCCACCGGCTGACAC
>Ga0163179_10000902_pt1 | contig 21157 bp, 17 predicted proteins | sample AtlANTMetagenome_FD_109643 | JGI IMG/M metagenome (GOLD analysis project Ga0163179, IMG submission 109643) | Marine eukaryotic phytoplankton communities from the Atlantic Ocean - Atlantic ANT 2 Metagenome | ecosystem: Environmental > Aquatic > Marine > Oceanic | place: North Atlantic Ocean...
CCACCTATTTCTCTTGCTGTTTTAAGTGCTGTTGCTGTATCTGCGTTACCAGTTAATGCTCCAGTTACATCTCCATCAATTGTTCCATCTACAGTTAAAGAAGTAAGTGTTCCTACTGAAGTCAAGCTAGAAGTAACAACAGTACTCTTCAGCTCAGTACCAGTTAACGTACCAGCAGCAGCAGTGACAGTAATATCAGCAGAGCCATCAAAGGCTACATCGTTGATATTTACAGTGGAGTCAAATTTAGTTGCGGTATCAGCATTTCCAGAGACACTTCCAGAGAATGTTCCTGTTATTGTTCCACCATTTGTAATATCGTTACTGCCTAGATCGATAGCACCTTGCATTGTGCCACCCGTCAATGGAAGCTTGCTTGAGTCTGTTGCTGAATCAGAAGCCCACTCCAAATTTGTAGCTGTGCTTGCATTTGCCTTGAGAACTTGACCAGGGGAAGGTGGAGCAGCAGGTAAAGATATTATGTAACTTCCACTCGAACCCTTATCAGTTGCACCTTTAATTCCTACATAGGCACTTCCGTTGTCATCATCTTCGTAGAATTTTATATTTTTGTCGTTATCTATAAGAAGATCTCCTGTTATTTCATTCCCCGAACCAGCACCTTTAGGTAAAGCAGCGTTAGCAGTTGTAGCAGCAGCATCAGCAGCAAGTTTCGCTACCTTCACAGCAGCAGGAGTAGCAGCCGTAGTTGTTGAATCAGAAGCTGCACTATTTTCTAATTGAACAACACCAATAACAGACGTTGTTGCATCAACAATTTTTGATCCAGAGATTTCAGCCGTGTCAGATATATCATCATCAACAATTACGCCACTAGAAATAGCAGCAAGACCATCATTATCAATAGAAATATCTCCTGTAATCCCAACACTCGTAATAGTGCCACTGGTTTCAGCACCAATTAAGAAATTACCTGAATTAACAGTTGCTAGTTTATTAAGAGCAATTGCAGCACCAGAAGCCAAATTATTATTAGTAAGACTGTCATCAACCATCGTTGCTGTAACTATATTCTCACCTGCACTTGTGATTACTGTTCCACTTTCATTTGGCAGCGTGATAGTTCGGGTAGCATCAGGATCAACTACAGCAAGAGTTGTTTTGTGAGCATCATTAGTTGAACCTTCAAAAACTAAACTTCCCGCAGTTCCTACTAATAATTGACCTGTAACAGTACCTCCTGCTTTTGCTAATTTCTCAGTATCTACTTCTTCTATTGCAGCTTGAACCGTAGAAGCAACAATATCTCCTCCAGCAGAAAAAGTAATATTTGAAGCTGTTTGTTGTGAGACTGTGCTAGATAAATCGACCTCACGCCATGAACTCGCACCACTAGCAGTAACTCCTAAAATATAATCAGGAGGAACAAGTAGCTGTTGTGGAGCGTATCCACCTGAAGGTGTTCCTTGCTTTTCAACTACAACATAAACACCATCTGTCTGGGCAGAAGCAATAGGTAAATCTTGATTGGCTGTTAAACCAGCCGCCGCACCAGCAACTGTAACGCTGACTACTTCTTGATCATTAGCATCGTATGTTCCACCAAAGGTCAAACTACCTTTCGTTAATGTTGTTATCGCTTGCCATGCCGTTCCGTCATAAATATAAGCATCCTCTTCAACCGTATCAAATAACATTTGACCACTAAATTGTGGTTCAGGGAAGCCACTTTGAGCAACAGATTGGAAAACAGTAGTTGAACTATTACTTAACTTTGTACCATCTATTGAACCTGCTGCGATCCTTGTAGAATCAAACGTTCCACTGGTTATTTTACTTGCAGCAAGATTAGGAACTAGACTTTCTGTTAATACTGCTCCTGCTGTAACTATACCTTTTTCATTAACAGTAACTGATTGGTATGTTCCTGAACTAACTCCACTCGTTGATGTAGATAAGTTACCCGTACCATCAACAGTTAAACCCCCTCCAGATGTTATTTGAACTGCACCTTTAGCTGATGTGGTTGCAGCAGGAATATCTGAAGCTGATAATCCAGTCGCTGCTGTTATTTGTCCTTGGCTGTTGAAAGTAATTCCAGAAACTGTTGCTCCAGTAATACTGTTAGCAATAGATAAAGCTCCAGCTCCTGTAATAGCTAATCCAGCACCAACAGAAACACCACCAACAGCAGAAGTAGTAGCAATAGGAAGATCACTAGCTGCAAGTGCAACAACTCCAGTAATTAAACCTTGTGCGTTATAACTAATTCCAGAAATCGTTCCAGCAGTAATAACATTATTTATTCCTAGATTTCCACTATCTACATTTAATGAGCGATTTAAATTAGAAGTATTTAATTTGGCTGGTGTAATTGTTCCATCAGTAATTTTAGTTCCTGCAATCCCACTAGCTATCTTTCCATCCGTTACGGCTGAATTTGCAATAGCATTAGTATCAACAGAATTGTCAGCCAGTTCAGAAGCAGTTACAGAATTTTCAGCCAACTGAGTTGAACTAATCGCTCCCGTAGCAAGAATCGACCCAGGTAAATTCGCAGCTAATTTTCCAGCCGTTACATTTGCATTTAATATTTTGGCTGTCGTAATAGCATTATCTTGTATAGCTCCTGTCTCCACGCTAGAGCTTGAAAGCTCTGAAGTTCCTATACAATTAGGAGCCAAATTATCAGCAGTTAAAGTATTTGCTGCTACGTGACTACTTGTTATAACTGCACTTCCAATTTCACTTGCCCCTACTGCGTTTTCAGCTATTTTTGCTGCTGTAACAGAATCACTTGCTAACTGCCCTGCGGTTATACTTGTCCCTGTAATCTTAGCTCCAGGTATATCACCATTACTAATATTTAACTTTGCATAAGTAATCGTTGAATCTGATATTTTAGCCCCCGTAATCGACCCTGCTAATTGTGCATTTGTAATCGTTCCAGATAAAGAAGACGTTGGATAACCTGTAGCATCCGCAAGATTAAATGATGGGCTTGCATCATTCTCACCTAGTGAAATACTGACTCCTCCAAGAGTAATACTTGAGTTCGCCAGCTTTGCATTGGTTACTGCACTATCAATTATTGCACCAGTATTAACTTGATTAGAGCTTAAAACTCCAATCTTTGCCCCTGAAATACTTGCGTCATCTATTAACGTAAGACCAGCAGCAACGAAATCTTTAATCGTTACTTTTTTCGTTTCGCTTGCACTAATATCAGCAACTGCTGCCACGTCTGCTGATTGTATTCCCGCCTCTGGTAAAGAGGTTAATTGGGTTATCTGAAGATCACTCATTTCCTGCTAACTAAGAACCATTAGCAATAGTTTAAACCTGTTCGAGCAATATGCGACTTTCATTCTCCTGCAATAGTCTATTTACACCATCTCTCAGTAAGAATCCTGGTGTTTCTCCTGTCTTTAATTTCACTTCTCCATTCGTAACAAACTCTATCCGAGTCTCAATAACCTCAGTCGCAGAAACACTTACAGCAACATTTGTGATAATACAATTGGCTTCATAAAAAACATTCTTTCTCGAATTATCAGGATCACGGTAAATGTAAAATAATCCATCAAAATCTGATCCCTGCTGAGTGCGAACCACAAGTTGTGCTAAATAAAATGGAAACTCTGGATCCGTGTCTAATTCATTGACTCTATTTCCTGTGGCATAATCATGCTCCCAAATACAAGTCATTGAGCCTTGTCCACTAATTAATCCAGCTTCATATTGATTCCTAAATTCATCTCCAAGGTTTGTTAAATCAATTTGCTCTCGGCTGGTCGTCATCTCAAAATCTTTAACACCTGCTACATGCCTAAATTTTTCATTATCTGTACGAATTGTAATATTTTTAGCAACAGTAGGAGCCACTAAAGATAAAGCATTGTCTTGTCCACCTTCTATTGCTTCTGCAAATGAATTATATAAACGAATACCTCCTACTAAATCAATATTAATAAACCATTTCCCATCTTCATAAGTATGACCATTGACTAGCTCAAGATTTGAACCATCAGCAGTAGCGATTTCGACTTTATCTCCAGTTAATAACGAACCAGTACTATGATCCAGACTAAATCTCTTCTTCCCTACGTTCACATCATAAGGATCTAGCTTCGTCTGTAACGGAGACTGGAGCGTATCTCTTTTAAGGGCAATCTCACCCGAATGACCAAAATAAACACCCATTAGTTAATCAGCTTCTTAGTGGCTTCTTCTCCATAAGGAGCACCGTTTGCTTCCCAAGTAATATCAGCAGAAGATATTTCACCTATTGAACTACTCATCGAAACACCTGTTATAAACACAGAGAATTGAATATCTCGAATATCTGAAGTTCCCGTAGTCATTCGCAGTTTTAACACTATTTCAGGTGAAACATCATTTTCACCATCTCCTGCTGCACCTCCTGATTTTATTGCATTAGTTAAAATCGTATTTAAGTTTGACTCCGCACTGGCAGCAGGTTCGGCAACGTAATAAAACAAACGGCAACTGCCTGAGTAGCTTCTTACCCCTGCCTTTAAAGTCCTATCTGTGTCTCCCATAGAAGTTGTCTCTAGGACAGCCATCGAACTAGAAAAAGACCAAGACTGAACCTTAGCTGCTTTATTTTCTGAACCCCCTATGTAGAGTTCTCCATCACGACCAGAATAAAAACCCACAACCTTAAATTAAAACGTTGTTCTTATTATATGGGTGCATCCAAGCAAGCAACAAAACTACAGCTAACATTGCTCAATCCTTTAAAAGTACTTGTAACCGTTGGAGGCCCAGAATAACGCCATAAAAGTCCAGTACCACCTTCTTTTACTAAAGATTGAAGACTACTAGCAGGATTTGTTTGACCAGTAACTTCTTTACTATCAGAAACACCAGAAACACCATTAGTAGAAGTAAAGGTCACATAGTCCCAAGTAGCATTGACATCCTCGTAATTCTCAAGAATTAAAGCTGCTTCAGCATCAGTGATATTTGAAAAGCCAAGGCTCAAAGTTGCATTAACACGTTTATTACCAAAACGTATATGTGTCTTTGTACCGTCTAATGATTCAAAATCTGTACTTGGATAAGTTCCAGGCTTATAGCTCCTAGAAGAAGGCTTTATGGAAGGAAACGATCTAGGAGTAGCCATTAATCTTCAATAGTAAAAATGGGTACAAGGGGGTCATCTTTATCTTCGATATCCCAGTCTTGCAACATTTTTAGTTTACCGTCATCTGTTAATTCTGCGTACGATCCAACTAATTCAACAAGACTATCCTCTCCAAAAGTAATACTTTCAACCTTGTAGCATTGTTCTTTTGACCTTGTATCCTTAACAGTAAATAGCGAACCAGCCAAAGCTGCTAACGCATCTTTACTGCTAAAGTTTACTGAAGCTTCCGCAACTGCCATTGGCTCGTTATCTACTACCGTTGAAGGTTTCCAGTAATAAATATTAGTTATTCCTGTAATTGGATCTTTACTTACAACTTCTCCCCCTTCAAGAATTGCTCCATTATTAAAACGATCCACATGCTGTGTTGTAGAGAAAACTCTAATGTAATCGCCAGGTCTTACACCGTTAATAAAATGAGGAGCTGTTTTAAAATTTACTGTATGGTCTAAATGTTTTCGTAGAGATAATGTATATTTTGCAAATAATGATGCTGCCTTACGGCTAGTACAAAAACCACTAAGATCAAAAATTTCTATTGGATCATCTATATGATCGTTACCATTTAATCTAACAATTATAGATTTTGTTTCAGGAAACCCATTTTCTTCTTCTTCACGATAAAGAACATTTGCCTTGAAAGCTTGCCTGTCTTCCGCTGAAAGGAAAGTTACACTTAAATCTTTCACATTACCATCAGTAAACATTGCTTTTATTGTTACGGACTTGTCTTGTCTTATTTCATGCGTTCCTGAGTAAACCAATTCACCAGCAGAGTTATACCTATCCTCATCAAAAGGAACAGCAGGGTATAAACTAAACTTTCCTCCAATAATTGTGAAATCCAATAAACAATAAAGACCTTGCTGATAAATAAATTCTCTTAAATTAGTTCGACTTGAAACTATCCCGTCCCAAAAGAACTTATTGGCTTGGCAAAATTTTGCAGCAATTGTCATATTTTCTTTATCAACAGCAGATTCACTAATAACTTTTCCAGCTCCAATAGTTTTATCTGTTAATAACGCATAAGCGATTTCAGGAAATAAATTCGTTGCTTTTAGAGTTCCGTCTATTAAACTTTTAACCTTTATTCCTTGTTTAAAGTAAGCAGAAAACTGACTGAAATTTGTCCATTCTTTTGCACTATCAATCTTTAACCCTGCATAAGCTAAATTTTCATAAGTAGCTACATTCCCTTCTGGTCTTTCTCCTTCTGTTTCAACAATCTCATTACAGTATGAGATCTGGTGTTCTGGCCCGTCTAAATGACTTGATCTATCTCCTTCGTATTCCCAGAAATCAGCAGCAGCATCATAAGGATTTAATTTATCAAGAAGGATTGGATTGTCATCAGGATTAGATCCAGACGTTAGAACATTTACTTTAAAGTTTATCTTTCCTGAGCCAAGTCCAATATCATTTTTCCTGATATAGACAGAAGTCCCATGTGTGTAACCTCTAGCTTCAGTGATAATTGGAGACCATGTAGCAAACCAGTTATTACCACTTTTATAAACCTTGACTTCAGCTTTTAATCCTGATCCGCTATCTTCATCATCATCAAGATAAACAGACACTGTGTTATCAAAAGATTTACTAGCAGAAAGATCTTTTTGCTCTGTTTTATTTACTGCATATAAATTACCGTATCCCGAAACAGGATTTCCACTTGGATAGAACTTACCACCTCTGCCATCTTTTGTTGTGTAATGGAAAGCAACTCTGGAAGGATCAGGGCCAGTATAGCTAATTGGGTTTTCCCATTTAGGAGAACCATAGTCTCCTACATTTGGCGTTACATCAAAATCATTGAGGTAAAGATCCCATGTGGTTTCTCCCAGCGATGGATGGTTATTATGTCTAACAATAACGGTATGATTGCCTCCCTTATAAGAAGGCTGACCAGGGTAATAAAATTTGTTTTCAAAAATAGGAACGGTCTCTCTTGTTTCTGGTAAATTTGTAATGCTATAACTATCACTGCTACCTTTACTGGTAACTGTAAATCCAGTTATTGTATTTTTTGTAATTTGTATTGTACTTGGTGCTCCTAAATTCCATACTGCATTACTTAATTTATCTTTAGTCAAAGAATGATAAGTATCACCTGCATATTTAACATGATATGTTTCGCCGTTAAGCTTACACTCAAACCCTGAAAGAGCAAGAGGTGTTCTTGTAGCGTTTGCATTTAAAATAGTTACATTAACAGGAATAACTGTTTCTCTTGCTTCGACCTTTTCTACTTCTTTAATAACATCCGACCCAGCCCAAGGGTAAAATCTATATTCATATTGACCGTATCCAGGTTGAACTATTCTTATATAGTTATATTGAAATTCTGGTGTATTTCCTCTTATACAAAATAAACCAGTATGAGAACTTTGATCTGATACAGCAGGTCTTAACCAGTTCCAATTATCTTCTCCAATTTTTCTTACTTGTAATTTAAAAAAGCTATATCTAGTAGTGTATTTATTTATATTTCCAAGTTGAAGTGTAGACCTATCATCATAGATATCAAGTATTTCTTTTTCTGAAGGCTTACTATTAACATTTGCAAAACGTATTTCTTTAAATACTTTTGATTTAAGACCTATTTCTGTGATATGACATTTTCTATTATTAGATATAGTTCCTAAGCTAACTTTTTGAAGTGTATAACGACTATATGCATCAAAAAGATCTTTATCTTCTCGAATTTGTTCATAATAATATTTATGATCACCTGATCTAACAGTAAAAAATTTTCCAGTAGTATCCCAATTAGGATTACTTAAATGCGTTGCTAACTCTGCTTTTAAAGAAGCTTCAAATTTGCCAGACTCTATAACTTTAAAATAAAATGCTCTGACTTTAGTACCGTCCCAAGGTTTTCCACCTACTTCACCATCGTCATTTTTTATATCAAAACATTCAACTAAAGCAGTACCAGCCATGTACTGTTCACCTATCGCTAAATAAGAATCAGTAGCCTCTCTTACTGTTTTAGTTGCAGAGTTAACATCCTCAACACCATGAGGATTCATCGTGATAATTTCAGCCGCTTGATCTTGCTGGTAAGCAACGCCGTCATCTGGCGAACCAATAATTTGATAATGAATTTCTAAACCTTCTTGAATTACGTCTTCGCCTAATTTCTGCTTATCAGTTCCCCCATTCATAAAACCTGCCCCCATAGGCCAAGCCGCAAGAAGCTTTCTTCTCTTTTTAAACATTATTCTTGCTGCTGGTCTTGCACTACTACTACTGGTATCACTTCCTGTCCTAACTAATTCATAAGGCAACCTGAAAGCAGTAGCGTTTGGCATTGGATTACTTAATCCAAATGTTGCCTGTGTTGTAGGATTTCTAGTTCCTGAAAAATAATCCCTTTCGTCTATTTGAAACACATTTCCTATTGCGTCACCAAGTTGTCCTCCAGTTCTTAAGAAAGGTATATTTTCACCTTTTGGCCCGTCATCATCAGTTTCATAATCAAGTTTGAAAACTTTGTTTTTGTTATAACTATTTAATAACAAATCACCAACCGCATACCCCTTCAGATCTGGTCTTCTAGCTATTTCTCCTAAAGAAAATAATGCAAGTAATTTTAGCTGTTGATAACTACCTAAACTGACCATCTGTGACCAAAGGAGTTGTGAATTGGCACGAACACCTCCGTAACTAATGTTATCTATTGCATCTGTTTGACGATTAGCAAAAACAAGAGGAATTAAATCACCTAGATTCGCTAATTCTTGAACACTATTAAAACTAAACTGAGGAGCAAAACGTTTTAATCCTGCTATGTCTGCTGTTCTTTGATTTGTCCCTTGCTTCATACTTGGAGGCTTAGGAGTTAAGAGATATGAAATAGCTGTTAAAGCAATACCAACAACTACTTGACCAAGGAGTGTTAACGCACCAGCATTTGCATACGGAATAGCTACTACTAAAGGGCCATTCACTAAGTCAGGGACTAAATTATAAGCCTCTGGCCTTTCTTTTACCTTTGCCGCTACACCTTCTAAAAATTGAAAATATTCTTCTTCTGTTAATCCAAGGAGATTACAGAGATCTGCTTCCGTTGGAAGTAACACCCTGCGAGTGAAAGGGCTTTTAGCGGCGACCATATCACCACCTGGCCTCCTAATGTTTTTCTGTAACTCAGCCATCCTTCCTCATAATAAGCAGCCATACCATAGGAATCATCTTCACCATGACATAAACCAATTGCTCCTAGTTTAGGGGGTGATTCAACTCCCCACCGATTTAATTCTTCAAAAAAGATACTATAGTCTTTCCTCTTTAATCTCTTATACCAAGAACGCTTTGGCTCAGGAGAACTTATCCCATAACTTCTTAAAACTGTTCTGCATAAAGATAAACAATCACCAGCTCCATGCCTTTCAGGATCAGCACCTAAACGATATTTAAATCCTATTAATTCATGTGGCTTCAAAGATTTTGAATCTGTCCCGTTAAAGGAAGACTAGAACACCTCTCCTTCGTCAAAATTTGTTGTGGAGCGTTCGCACCAACAGCATCAATAGCTGAACTTAATATTAATTCAATTGAATCTGGATCGTATCTCATTCCAGCTACCAACCAGTATTCACCAGATATTTTTCCTCCATTAGCAGCCGAAGTGTCTTTATTAAAATCATTTGTCATTAAAAATGTTTCAACTAAAAAATAATATTTCTTTTCTACAAATTCTTTAGCAAAAGCCATACTTAAAGGATTATTAGCAAGAATTAATGAAGCTTCTAAATTATCTCCTGATCTATTCATTGCTGCACCTTGATACATAAAAGAAAGATATTTATAGTCTCCAACTCCTTCATGTTTTCCATTTTGGAATTTATTTAAACCAGAAGCAGAATGTTTTGTTATATCTTTCCCGTCAAAGTCCTTAAAAGAAAGAGGATCATTTCCGTCTCTATCTGTAACGGTAACAAAAGCAGTTAAAGCAACAACAGTCATTACATTCCCAACCTTGATCTAGTACTTCTACTATTTCTTAGTGTAGATAAAGTTTTGTTTTCTCCAGCTTTAGCACCTTGAGATGTAGCAGTTGCAATAATTTGTCCTACAGCAGCTTTAGGAACAAACTCTTCAGAGTTGAAATTAAGAATAGGCCCAGAATAATTAACAGTAGTAGAACCTCCTGCACCTCCACCTGCATAAGACGAACCAGTGCCAGGAATTACAGCTTCGCCTCTAGCACCTGCTGAGTAGCGTTGCATACTTGTAGCCATCTTTGATGCAGGAATTATGTATTCGTCTTCTCCAGCCTCTCCTACAAGCCCTAGAGTTGGTCTTGTAGCCATACCCCCTGAAGCAAATGGTTTTATTCCATTTGCCATGTATCCTCCTTCTGCTTTTTTCATTAAAGGGAAACTCATCCCTCCAATCCAGCTTGACATTGCTGATTGAAGAAGCATATTTCCAATACTCTTAGCAATACTTGCAAGACTTTCTCCTAGTGATTTCGTTCCAGAAATTAATCCATCAATTGCACTTGTAAGTCCTGTTGCAATCGTGTCTTTTATTTGATTCCAAAGTTCTAATTGTTCTTGTAGTTGATCTCTTGCCTCAATTCTTTGAAGAATATCTGTTTCAGCTAAATCTAATTTCTTTTCTCTTAATTTATTTTGTTCTAATAAAATTTCAGCAGCTTCTTGTTCTTGTTCTGCTGCTTTACTTCCTATTTCAAAAGAACGATTAAGTAATTCAATTTGTTTTTCTAATGCTCTATTTTTATCTCCTATTGTAATTCCAGTTATTGAGTCACCTCCAAATTGTCCTGTATTTTCAATACCTAAAAGCCCTGAAGCTTGGTCACGAAGAATTTGTTTTGATGATTCGAGTAAAGATCTATCATATTCTCCTTTACTTCCTTTGGAGAAGAACCTAGCTGAAGGTGTCATTGACCAAAGTTTCTTATTAAATCCAGAAATATTTGGATCATTTTGCACTTCATTTATTCTGAATTTTATTGCATCTTTTCTAGCTTGTGATTCTGCTGCTCTATACGCATCAAAATCTAATTCTTTTGCTTTCGATTTAATCCTTTGATCACCAACTGCATCAACAAATTTTTCTACTAATTTAATAACTGCTATAGCTGCTGGTACTAAATCACTCATTACTTTTAATTTTAATTTTGCTAATTGATCTCCCATTGAATCCCACGCAGTATCTAAATTCTTTAATTTTTGAACCCCATCTGTTCCTATCGTTTTAGCAAGTTCTTTATTAACCATTGTCATTGCTTCTGCTTCTCTTCCTACAGCAACTAATGTCTCTACCTCTTTTTGGAAAACCTTATCAACCATAATTCCCATATCAGCCAAAGCACTTAAAGCATCAGATGGCCTTTTTAAAGCATCTCCAAGTTCTCTTGCTTTTTGAGCAAAAGCATCTAACTGTTGACCTACTGCACTAAATAAAATTTGTGCTCCAAATCCTTTAGATCCCATTGCTGATTGAGTAACAGCACCAGCTAAACCACCTCCTACAGCACCAACCCCACCACCAAACAACATCGGAAAACCAGCTCCAAGCATTACGTTCTCGCCAAAGCGTCCAACTGCTTGCATCGTCTTTTGACTTTGCTTGGCACGTTCTTGTGCCTCTTGTCTAAATCGTTTACGCATTGCTTCCTGTTCATCTCTAATTAATTGCAATCTTGCTTCTCTTTCTTCTTGAATTTGCTTCATTTTTTCATCAAAATTCTTATTAGCTTGAACTCCTGCTGCTATTTGATCTTCAGTTTCTTTGTTTTTTCTATTAGGATCTTTATCTCTTGCTTCCATTGATTGGAGTTTTCTTTGAACCGCAAGAGTTTCTTCTTTGACTTTGTTTTGTTTTTCTACTTCTTCTGTAACTCTTGCTTCTAATGTGACTACTTTTTTAACTTGATCAGCAAATTTATCATTATCAGAACGTAATTCAGCTAATTTCTTTCTTGCAGTTTCTAATTCATTAGTAAGTCTTTCTCCATAGGGCGTTCTATCTGACATCCCTCTAAACGAACCACCTTCATCAAAGCCAACGTCTTTACCTCCATAAATTTCTTTTAATTTATTACCCATCCTTCCCCTAATCATCTGAGAAAGAGGGCCAAAAATATTTTGAAGAAGAGTATTTTGCTGGAACGTACTACTATCTCTTTCCATTTGTATTCTGGCTGCATTAACTTTATGAAATGTCTCTACGGCTGCTTGCTCAAATCGAACAAATCCACTAACAGCACCAGAAACCCACGCAGCAGCAGACAACGCATTTGATAATCCTGAATAAGCAAGAGATACAGCAGTTATCCCTTCCGTTGACCTTTGAACCCAGTTAGCAGTTGTTTGAATATTGTCTTTCCATTTTTGACTTAATAAAGGAATTTTTTGAATTAATTGTTCTACCGCACTACTAACACCAATAATTCCAGCAGCTTGTCCTAATTTGCCACCTTTTCCTCCTAGCAATCCTCCTAATAATCCTGTTCCTCGTTTAAGAACACTTAAAACACCATTCCATGCTCCTTTTGCTGCATTTATATCTGCATTAAGAGCAAGTTGTGTTGCTCTTGCTTTTAATAATTCTACGTTGTATCCAAATTGAGCTTGTTTAACACCTATTGTTGCTTTGATATTTGCAACAGTTAAAGCGTTAATTCCTTCTTGAATCCTTTGGCTTTCTTTTAATGTACCTTCTCTTCCTGTTAAACCTGTTGCAGTACTACTAATACGAGGAGGTTTGACTGTTTTTAATTTTTGATTATTAAGCTCATTAGTTACTTTTTTAATTGCATTTCCTAATTGTTGATATTCATCACTTCCTCTATCTACTAATTCAAAAACATTTTGTAATTCAGATTTATAAGCACTAAGAGCTGCAATTGTATTAGGAATTTCAGTCCTAAACTTTAATAATTCTGAAACACCTTTAAAAGATTCTGTATCACTTAATCGACCTAAACCATAAAGTTCTTGCTGTGCTTTAAGTCTTTTGAATTGAGCTAGTCTAAGTTTTTGCTCTGCTTTTTCTTGTGCTTGGATAGCATTTGTATATTGAGTAGATCCAATTTTTGCGTTTGCAGCAACTCTGCTGAATGCACTTCCTTGGCGAACCAACGATGCTTCATTGTTTGATAACGCTTTAGTACCGTTTACAACTGCCCTTGTGTAATTGTTTATTTCAGTCGTTACAGCACGAACAACTTGTTGAGCTTTTGTACCTTCTCCAGCTAAAAGTTTATTTAAAGTTATAGGCTTACTATTTAAATCTTTTATTACTTGACGTAATTCACGAGTGCTTTTTAAAACTTTATCTACACTTTTCGAGCCTTTTACTCCAATATCTATAATTCCCTTTGCTATAGCGTCAGCCACGACTCAAAATCCCTAATATTCCAACAGTTTACCTACTCCTACGGATTTTTTGCATTTCTTTTTCTTGATCTTCGTTAAGAACTTGAAAATAAGCACTCCAACCTAAAATTTCTTCTAAAGTCATTTGACGGATTTCTGTTAAAGATTTACCTAGCTCTTTGGCAATGCCAAATTGAAGCATTAGTAAATTATCTTTACGCAGCTCCGCACTTAGGATTTTGGGTCGATGTCATCTTCATTAGTATTAATAACTGCAAGCATCAAAGTTTGAAGATCAGCATCCCTTACTTCATTCTTCAGAACATCAATTTCACCAATATTAAACAACCTACTACCATTCTCATCTAATGCTTTTGTCATCAAAAGCCTTAAAGCAAATTCATTTGCATCATCAGATTTAGCTCCTTTTTGTGCTCTTTCTCTTTCTGCCATCGTCAAAGGTGATACCCACATCTCAAATACCGTTCCATCAGACAATTCAACTTCCTTCTTTGTGGCTTCTAGATTTGCAGCTTTTTTTAAACGATCTATTGCTCTTAATGGTGAGCGTGATGCTCTAGGACTTGATGTCATAGTGAAAATTTATATGCTAATAGTCTAGCGTAATAAACAATAAAAAACCCCGTACAAGACGGGGTCGGTTGAACATTCCTTTCTTATCTCAACCTTACGACTTACTGAAATCGAATGTTGGAACACTAGCAGGACGGAAGTTAACTGTTACTGCTTGTGCATCATCAGGTGTAACACCTAAAGAAGCAGAAGTTAATGTTGCATCAAAGCTGATAAAACGACTAAGAGTATCACTTACATTTCCACCACTAAAGACACGATCAATATAAAGCTTCATTGCAGCTCCTACTTGCTGACGCTGAAGAACATCTTCAATCATTCGACTAGACAAACCAGTGTCTTCATCAGTCATATAAGTAGTTGCACTACCTGAACCATCACCAAATCCAGCAATGTAACTTCTAAATGGAACGTACTGACCAGGATCACCACCAATTGAAGTCACATCAATTTCAGCTCTTTCAATCTCGAAACTCCATTCTCTAACTTGACTAACTGACTCAAAGGCAGAATAAGCAACTTGAAACTCATTAGGAGCTACTGCTGTACCTACATCAGTCAAATCAACGTCAGAGCCGCCACTTGTGGCTGAAACTTTTAATGCTCCTGTTGAGGCAGTGTAGGAGGTAATATAGTAAACAGTTCCAGCAGTTAAGCCAGCAGGTACAGTTCCTGATCCTGCTGCACCAGTAGTTGAGTTAACAACACTAAACTTAACTGGATCTCCAACTTTGAAATTCAAATAAGTTCCAGTAACGATTGTTTCAGTTCCAATAGTTACGTCAGCAGTACCAAAACTTCCTGTTGTTCCTGCGGGTTTGTAGTAGAGAGCACCTGATGTGCCAGATAAACATGTAACGGCCATGAGGCTGCTGTAGAAATTTACCTATAGATTAGCTTAAAACTGTAGCAACGTAAGAAGTTTCTATTCTTCCCATGAAAAGAGGTGAATTTTCATCACTAGAAAAACTTGGCCCCTCAATAGATCCAACTTTAAAATATGTCCCAGTAGTCCCTTTATTACTATCATTCAAAGTCTCTAATACATCAACAGCAGTTGTAATTAATGTTTGATTTCTTGCTGGCCCTGCACCTTTAGCTGTGAAAACTCTGATTACAATAGCTCCTCTTGCATGATCAACACTAGAAGTCAAAGTCGGATCATTTGTTAAACCAAATGTAACGTTTACTCTTACATATTCAGTTGTACTGTCATTTGGTGTCGCAGTGATATTGTCAAAATAGATAGGAACCGCAGGATCTAACGCTCCAAAAGCAGTTAATAATGGGTTTTCTACTTTTGCTCTGATTTTTTGATAATTCATCAATCCTCTTCTGGAAGGTCAAGTTTGATTCCTCTAGAAATAGCCTTTTGAAATTTACCTCCTTTAATATAAGTAGGAAACCAATCTAAAGGTGCTGTTGCTCTATTGTCTCCACCATCTTTTTCTTTAGGGCCAATATCTCCTCTAATACCACTTTGTCTAGTACCTCTTAAAATAATATCTCCTTCTGGTTCTTGCCCAGGGTATTCGTACTCTGATTCTTTTAAGTCCATTGCAATTGCAGCATGGTCAGCAAGATTGCTAATTGTTATTTTTGTTTTTCTACTTGTTTCTCTTTTAGTAATAGGAAGTTCAGGAATATCTTTTAATTGATAAGGATAAGAACCTCCAGTTCCAGTTCCACCTGTACCCATGCTTGTAGCAACCCAACTATCTCTAAATTCACCCGTCCATACTGGCCCTGCCTGTGCTAAATCATTCATTACATTTCTAGTTACCGCTCTTATTGTTTTATTCATTTTTGATCTGATTTTTGTTTCAAAATCATCAATTTTTGCCATTACTGTGGCCTCACAATCAATGTATAAAATATAGGTTTTTCTCCTCTTACTGCTCGAATATTAATGATCTTTCCTTCGTTCGTAGAACCTGCTTGTGGATATTGAATACGATCTGCTTCCGTAGGATAATAATCTCCTAATTCATTCGCTCCAATCACAATCTTTAAATCAGTTGTTTGATATAAACCCTCATCTTCACTGGAATTAACTTGAGTAATAATTCCTTTTACACTTACAGTCGTATCTGAACCACGAACATCTCCTGTCACAGGATCATACGTTTTAGTCGTTGATGTTTTAACAAAAGTTAATGTTTGCCCCCAAGTATCAAGTACTCCTACTGGTACTTTTCCAAATACATCATCAATTTTTGCCATAATTAACCTCTTACAACCCGTACTTGATAGCCGCCAGCTCCACCAAGGCAATAAGCACCAAGATAGGACTGCAACCAAGGATAAACGTCAAAAACATTGTTTGCTTTTCCAGTAGCTAAACTATCTTCGTTATATTTAACCTTTAAATCACCTAATTCAACTTCTTTTGCAATACCTTCTGTTCCTTTATTACCTGTCATTGCATCTGGATCATTAGCTAATGCCCTTGCTAATTCATATTGAGCATATTTAATTTTTTCTGGAATCAACGTACAAGCAAGCTCTACATCATCAACTTGAAAGTTATTTCTAGGCCATTTTAATGCTTGACCTTGATCACATCGGTCACCATAAAAATTTAGATCATCAATCCAACGACAAGCAGAAATTAATGCCCTATTTTTCTGATCATCTGTTTTATTTGTCCATGTTGAATCATCAGGAGATGTTTCAAAGTAACTATTAGCTTCTGCCAAGGTGACATAACTATTAGAACTTGCACCTTTTAAAGTGGCTGAAATAGTTGCTGCCACGTTTACTTCTCAAACATTGGTCTTATTCTAGCGTCATAAAAAACCCCCACCAAATAAATGATGAGGGTTTTCGTCATAGGACACCCCTGTCCGACTCAATACTAACTTAAGAAATGTTAGTTGTATCGAGAGGTGTGTTAACTGTGATCTGAACAGCAGGAATCAAATCAATATCATAAGTAGCTTCCCACTTGTTAGCAGTAGCTAAATTTGTATTGGTTGGATTATCCGCAGCATCTACCCACTTAGTACCCATAACATGATACGCAGTGTGATAATCAACAGAAAGTACATTCTGCTTACTCAAGATGTTGCGATCAGCTTCAATCCTTAGATCTTGCTGAACACCTTCCATAATCGTGCCACCTTTTAATAGATAGCAGTAGTACTCAGTCTGATGACCTGAAGAACCAGGAGCAACGGTGTTAACAGCTTCGTCAACGATGACTTTACAGCCAGCAAATTGACCAACTTCTTTAGCACCGATGCCAACGCCACCCCCACCCCAAATTACTGAGCCTGAAGAAGCTAGTGCTGCGGTAGAGAAAGTTAACATTCCTACCTGATATAGGTAGTAAGCAACTGATGGATGAACAACCAGAATATCTGGCTCTTCACCACGCTCACCCAACTTGTTACGAGCTTGAGCAATAGTAGAAGCTGTTAAGAAGTTTGCTTCAGCAGCACCAGTGCCAGCCTTTGCAACATCTAAAGCGTTACCACTAAGAGCAGTACCAAACAAACCAGCAAGTTGTGAAAACAAACGAGCGTTGTTTAACTTGTTGATTGCATCAGCTAACTGATTACGGATAGCTAACATTGGATCTTCGCCAGCAGCCAAGATTGCAATGTCATCAACGGCATACGCAAAACCTCTATGAACGATAGAAGCAATTTGTGTTGCTGTACCGATCTTTTGTGGTGTCAAATATCCGTTAGTACTTGTACCCCAGTTAGCTGCCCCAGTCATCACCTCTTCAGTTGGTGCAACAGGGTTGAACTCAGGAACTTGGATACGTGTACCGCCTTCTTTTGCATCTAGGAAGTTGTTTCTTACAACAGCTCCACTTTTAACGAATTGGCTACGCTCTTTAATTGCCTCTTGGACATAGCGAGCCAAATTATTTCTTTTTACGATGTCTGCTAAGAGAACACCGCCAGAGTAATTCTGAAAAGGAGCAGCCATGTGGCCTCTTTAAAATTTACGGTTTACTTGCCTAAGCCACGGACTTAGAAATAACACCTTCAAATCACGGATTTTTAGATGTTACTGAGATGCCTCTTTTTGCAGCACGGCTGCTAAATCAGGGTCTTGGTTGGATAATAACATTTGTTGCGTGAGATTGCCCGTCTTCCAAGGGTTATCTTGCCCTGGAGCAACATTAGATATAGGACTGGGTTTAGTACCCATACCAGCAGAACTACTCGCTTTAAAATGATGTTCCCACCCACTTCCAGGGTTCTTTAAATTGTTAACGTAAGTACCTAAATCCTGTTCAACGCCACCACTTAAAATAACAGTTTTACCATCACTGCTTTTTTGTAGCTTATCTTGCAACAACGCTAAAGTCTGGCCAGCATTAATCGCTCCAGCATTACTTAATGCAGATAAGGCTGATGTACGTGTTGCAGCACTTTCAGTTGAACGCTTTAACTCTTCAATTTGAGTCTTTAAACTACCAATTTCTTTATCTTTTTCTTGAGCTGTCTTATTAGCGTCCTCCCAAAGGGGTTTATACATCCCTTGGTCTTCTAATGCCTTCTTACGATCATCGTAATACTCACCTATTTTACTTTTTGCGTTTTGGAACGCTTTTTCTTTTTCCGCAAGCTGTTCCTTTAATGCTTCAAATTCAGCTAAAGGAACAGTAGGAACTTCAGGAGCTTTTGGAGTTTCAGAAGCAGCCACGGGCTGTTCTTCAGGAATCACGGACTCCTGCTGAATTACTCTTTCTTCCATATTTAATCAGCAATAGTAGTTTTAGGTGTTGTAGGCTTAGGAGTTGCCTTTGCTTTTGGTGCTGGTTTTGGTGGGCAAGCTGGAGGATTAATATCCTCAAACCTCATTTTTTCAATTGGCATGAAATTAAATGCTCTTGATTACTATTCTAGTCTATTAATTCTTTTGAGCTTCATTTGCGTTAGGTAAAACCTCACCCTGTACCAAAATATTTCTAAATTCTTCTCTATCTATTACTTGTTGATCAAATAATGAGGTCAAAGCTGTTATATCTTGTCCAATTAACCTATCAATATCAAAATCACGACTAATTTGAATCTCTGGTGGCTCTAAACCTAAATAATCAGCCGATAAATTAAACGCTTTTTGCATTTTTTGTTCTAAATCTAAAGAAACCATCGACAACATTGAATTTGTATCAACACGATCTAAACGTCTTGCATCTGCTGATTCTGCAACGAATTTTTGCTGTGAAAGTGTACTAATTCCTAAAGTTGCCATTTGTAACTGTAATTCTTGTATTTCTGCTGCCTGAGCTTCAAATGCACTAGCTGCTGGCTCTACATAATAAACTTTATTTCCTGGTTGAGTTGCCATCGCATAATTAACACTAATAACTGTATCTTTTGTCTGATCATCCCAACCTTCCATTACTAATAAAGGCTGTGAAGCAACGTGCAAACTATGAATTAAGTCAGCTTGACGTTGAAAATGTGCCAAATTTAAATACGCAATATCTAATAACGGTGGTTTACTTGTCATCGTGTCTGTTTTCCCTGCATAAACAGTCACTAAAGGGATTTCACCTAACGAAAATTCACCCGAATCTACTAATTCATAGTCTTTTTCATCAGAAGGAGAGTCAAAATTACCTGCAAAACTTTCATCCTGCGTATACATATCCTTTGTAGTCTCTTTTCTTCTATAAATTTTGTATTTTCCTGGCTCAATTACCCTGATTTGATCAAAAACCTTTTCTCCAAAGTCTCCTTCAGGCACAACAGCTTGTTCTGCAATTCTTACTTGTACTAATTTTCCATAATTAACTTCTCTATCTAACCTCCAACCATAAATATTTGTAGGGTCAATCTCTATCCAATATGGTCTACGGTTTTGCTGCCTCTCTTCCGCAAGACTAATAGCTCCCGTTGGAGCAGGAAAATCAACAAGAGTATTACTATGACCATAAGTTAAAGCACAAATTAAACTTCTTCTCGCATATTCGTCTAAATCCGATCCACAACCATCAACATCTTTAACAAATACATCAGTCCAATATGGATCGCCTAAAACAGTAATCGGTTTACGAAGAATTAAACCTGTTGCAGCTCTAATTAACCTTTGCGTGTAAGGAGAAAATACAGCACGATTAACTCTTGATAAATATGCGTCATAATCTTCTCTCGGTTCTAATGGTAAAAATGCTTCTGAATTATCTCGTAAATATTCAGTCCCATATGTAACAGCTTTCATTATTTCCCACCCCTTCGTCATATCTAAAACAGCTCTCGTCTTAGAAAATGGATTATCACCCCCACCTAGATAGGTTTGGCTAACAACATTTGTACGAATTGCCCCTGGTACAGAGTATGTCATCTAACCTTGATACTATTTAACATTGTCAACAGTCTAAATGACTCAATAGATCCTGTAACCTGTCTGCCCAAGGGTTTCTGGTTTGGCTAAGTTAAATTGTTGTAAACATAAATAACCGAAAGCGTCAAAAGCATGGTCAACACCAAGATTTTTATTCGGTAAACCTGTGTTGGGGGCATAAGTTAGCGTTCTTAATGACTTAATTAATTCTTTGCATCTTGGATGAATAAATGTCCTTCTCACACTATTCGCATCAAATAATGCTGTATTAACAGCAGTTATCTTGTCTCGAATCTTCCAAGGTGCTTTTGGTGCGGATACGTTAAATCCACTTCGCCGCAAAATACTGTGGTCAGTCGCTCCAACACCAGCAGTCTTTCGTGCTCCTCCTGTTGGGTCGGGGCAAGCTATGACTCGCCTGTCAATTCCATACCTTCTTGTTACTTCCTCGGCAAAATCCCATGTGGTCGCCCCTCCTGTCATTATGATCTCGTCAAATACATATAAAGTATCGTCTTTCTTTACTGCACATATCCCTGACATTGGATCTACGTTAAAGTCAACTCCTAGCAATAACGGAGCAATACTAATGTCTTTTGCTTCAGTAGAAATATTATCATCACCAAAACTTACAGCCACTAATCCACTTAAATTTTCAAAACTTGCTTCAAATTCTTGCCTAAATGTACGCCCGTCTAATTGTGCTCTAGCTGCTTCAATTTCTTCTGCTGGTACATTACCCCCCTCAATTGTTGTATAA
>Ga0163179_10000903_pt1 | contig 21143 bp, 11 predicted proteins | sample AtlANTMetagenome_FD_109643 | JGI IMG/M metagenome (GOLD analysis project Ga0163179, IMG submission 109643) | Marine eukaryotic phytoplankton communities from the Atlantic Ocean - Atlantic ANT 2 Metagenome | ecosystem: Environmental > Aquatic > Marine > Oceanic | place: North Atlantic Ocean...
AAACCAAGCTCGTCAGTTGATTGATGAATCATCAAAAACTGGTGGAAGTGGTTCAGAGGAGTGGAGTGGTGTTGCATTACCATTGGTTCGTAGAATCTTTGGTGAATTAGCCGCTCAAGACTTTGTTAGTGTTCAACCTATGAACCTACCAAGTGGTCTAATTTTCTACCTTGACTTCAAATATGGATCAGCTCAAACAGGACAACATGTTTCAGGAGCAGATATTCATGGTAACACATCTGCATCATCAGACGCCTCAGGCGGTCTATATGGTGCGGGTAAATTCGGATATTCTATCAACGATAGTAATTCCGACACTGCTACAATTGGTGGATCACCTGCAGACGATACATACGCAACTGCTTCCGCAACTTGGAAAGATGTTGAGTTCGAACCTGCACTATCTGCATCTGTAGCAGCTGGTACTATTCATAAGTACACATTTGCACTTGTAGACGCAACTAATCCTGATTTAGAAGGTATCAGAGGTTTTGCACTTGAAGGTGTTGGTGGAAGTGGAGCTGCAGTAACAGCTTTCTATCCTGCTTATACCGTAATCAACGCAGCAGAAACACAGATATCATTCTTTGGAACTGGTGTACCAAGTGCAGCTAATACTGCTAGGTTTAAGTATCACAAACAACCTACTGAGGCTGTTCGTGGTGATTTCGAAGCAAATCCAGCAGCTGGTTCTGATGGTGGATTCTCTGGTGAAGGTGATGCTGGAATACCAGAAATCGACATCGCACTCAGACAAATATCTATTGTTGCTAAAACTCGTAAGTTAAAAGCAGTATGGACACCTGAGTTAGCTCAAGACCTTAACGCATACCATTCAGTAGACGCAGAAGCAGAATTGACTTCTATGTTGAGTGAGTACATTTCAATGGAAATTGATTTGGAAATTCTTGATATGTTGAAAATCAACGCTTCAGCTAAGACTGAGTATTGGTCAGCTAAAGTTGGACACGAGTATGACGGAAGTGGTACTGGTGCAACTGCATGGTCAGAAGTTAGTGGAAACTCTAACGCTTACACAAAAGGTGAGTGGTTCCAGACTCTTGGAAACAAACTACAAGCTGTAAGTAATGCAATTCATCAGAAAACACTTCGTGGTGGTGCTAATTTCATCGTGGTTTCACCTGAAACAGCAACTATCATTGAGTCTATTCCTGGATATGCAGCAGACACAAATGGTGACGCAACCAACAATTCTTACGCAATGGGCGTACAGAAAGTTGGAGCACTAAATAACAGATACACAGTTTACAAGAACCCTTATATGTTAGAAAATGACATTCTTATGGGATTCAGAGGAGCTAACTTCCTTGAAACTGGAGCTGTATATGCACCATATGTTCCGTTAATCATGACTCCACTTGTTTACGATCCAACGAACTTTACACCAAGAAAAGGTGTGATGACTCGTTACGCAAAGAAGATGGTAAGACCTGAATTCTACGGAAAAGTAGTAGTAGCAGATGTAAACTTAGTTTAACCTTAGTTTTTATACATCTATATAAAAAGGGGGAGTCTTTTGATTCCCCTTTTTTATTGCCACAGATATTTATATTAGAAGTAATATATCCAATTTAGGAGAAGTTTATGGAAGCCATATGGCCAGGAAGTGGTTCAGCCGTTACCACCGCAAGTAACTCGACACCATTCAGTTTATACGATATCGATTCTGTTTTTCAAACAGATGCACCCAAATTTGCATCTTGGTGTGCTAAACGGTTGGGTTATCCAATAATGGCAATAGAAATGCAAGATACTCAATTTTATGCCTGTTTTGAAGAATCTATAAGTGAGTATTCATCACAAGTAAATTCATTTAATATTAGAGAAAATTTAATTCATCTACAAGGACAACCTACGGGTTCAAGTAATGATGTAACTCATAAAAGAGTAACATCAAATTTTGGTCGTTCAATACAATTATCTGAACAATATGGTACAGAGGCTGGTGTAGGTGGAAGTGTAACATTAAAAACGGGTTCGATATCTGTAAATAGTGGTTCACAGCAATATGATTTACAATCCTTGTGGGGTAGTGTGAGTGAAAGTGGTAAACGAATGGAAGTTCGTAAGGTATTTTATGATGCATCACCTGCAGTAGTAAGATATTTTGATCCATATGCAGGAACTGGAGCAGGAAGTTACAATATGTTAGACTCATTTGGTTGGGGAAACATGACTCCAGCAGTTCAATTTATGATGATGCCAGTATATGCAGATATATTGAGAATACAGGCAATAGAATTCAATGACCAAATCCGAAAATCAGCACATACTTTTGAGTTATTGGATAACAAAATAAGAATTTTTCCAAAACCAACAGATAATTATAAACTTCATTTTAATTACTTTTTAAAAGAGGATAAGGATACTCCATTTCAAGATTCTGCAGGTACAGGTTTAGGTACAGTTTCAGATAGTTCTAATATTCCTTATCAGAATATGACTTATTCTAATATTAATGATGTTGGAAAACAATGGATTAGAAAATACGGTTTAGCCTTATCAAAAGAATTGTTGGGAATGATTCGTAGCAAATATGGTTCAGTACCAATACCTAATGCAGAAGTAAATTTAGATGGAGACACTTTAAGAAGCGAGGCAAGTGCAGAAAAGGAAGCACTGATATCACAATTGAGGGAAGATTTAGAGGCTGCAAGTCGTAAAAATATGATGGAGGCTGATAGTGAAGAAGCAACAAGATTACAAGAAAAATTGAATAAAGTTCCACTACCTATATTCGTAGGATAAGAAAATGGCAGGAAGATTTCTACCACAGAGAGATAGAGACTTTTTAGAAAGAGTCAACAAGGAATTAGTTGGTGATTTAAAAAAGTCTAATGATGGAATAATAAATCAGAAGATTGTTATATACAAAGTTAATGCTTACGATACACAAACTAATATGTATGGTGAAGCAGCAAACGGAAAAAACTTTAAGAAGGGAGTTCAACTTGCCTGTATTGTTGAGGCCGAAGATTTTGATTATAACACCGATGAATTTGGACCTGATGCACAACAAAACGCAACATTTCATATATTAAGGGAAACTCTTTTAGAACTTAGTTTGATACCTGATATTGGTGATATAGTGGAATGGAACTTTGGATTTTTCGAGGTAAGTGGTATATTAGAAAATCAATTAATTGGTGGTATGCAAGAAAACAATTGGAGTGTTACATTACAAGCATTCTTGTCTCGTCAATCTTTCAGTAATATGAATAGAATTAGGAGTATTTAATGTCCGAAGAGTTAAGTATAGGGATTAGAAAAAAACCCGTTCCAAGAAATCAACGAGCAAATCTCAATAGAGCAAGACAATATAAATTTGAAAAGGGAGATTCTCAAGATATATCCGTAAGTTTAATGGATATGGATAGTGCTATTATGTACTATTTTGAGAAGGTAATCAAACCTACGGTTTATGAAAATGAAGAAAATGTAAAAGTACCTTTGTTGTATGCATCACCTGAAAGGTGGTATTCTATTAGAAGTACCGGTTTTGTTAGGGACAATAAACGACAATTAATTTTACCTGTTATTGTTTTTAGAAGAACCGGTATGGAAAAAGATGATACTATTGCAGTTGATAAAATAGATCCATTAGATCCTAAACTATTTTACACATTTGAGAAAAAATATACCGACCAAAATAGATATGATGCATTTTCGGTACAGCAAGGATTAATTCCACAAAAAGAATATCATAATGTTGCTGTACCTGATTACATGATATTGAATTACGATTTTATTGTATATACTCATTACATTGAACAGATGAATAAAATTGTTGAGAGAATAAATTGGTCAGCAGGAAGTTATTGGGGTGAACCTGGTAAAATGAGGTTTAAAACCAATATCGAAAGTTTTTCAGATTCCGTTGATGTAAGTGCAAACGAAAGGGTTGTTAAGACAGAATTTAGTGTACAATTAAAAGGATATTTAATACCAGACGCATTTAATGATTTACAAGGACCACATACCAACCAAAAGTATTTAACACCTAAAAAATTGGTATTGGGAACTGAGACCGATGTTCCAGTACCAAGTGCAATGGAAGCCCTAACCGATCCTGATTCAATACAGAGTCTTACATCATTATCAGAGTTAGGTTCAACTGTTGCAAGTTCGGAGTTTGTTAGTACATTACCAAATTCATTGGTTATTAGTCAAGGTAGTGGAATCACTATCACTAATAGTGGGGTGTTGTTTGATGGATCAGCCGATGTATCCCATACAATTTCTATAGCACAAGCAGTATCCACCACCGATAATGTTCAGTTTAATGCCGTAACTGCTTCTGCAATTATGGTAAGCGGTAGTGGAACTGAAATGACCATTACGGATAGTGGAATAGATAATTTAGTAGTTACTGGTTCATTGACCACAACAGGTAATTTATCTGTAACGGGTAATGCAACCATAGGTGGTATCGTAACAGCACAAGAATTTCATACAGAATTTGTATCCGCATCTATTATCTATACAAGTGGTTCTACACAATTTGGTGATACAATTGATGATACTCATTCTATAACAGGTAGTTTATCAATTAGTGGTTCTTACAAATTAAATGGATATAATATAACCGAGATATCAAATGATACGAGTATGGCTGATGGAAGTTCAACTGCACTCGTAACTGAAAATGCAGCAAAAACTTATATTAATCAAGTATCTGCAGATGCAAATCAATACTCTGTTTATTTGAGAAAACAATTTGTTAAGATATCAACGGGAATAACTGGAACATCAACTGCAAGTTTTAATGCCGTAACTGCATCAGCACCAGCTGGAATAACGGGTACTTCCGAAAATGATTTTATATTCTTTATTAATGGACAATATATGGAACATGATGCCATTACAGTTCAACAAGCAGCAACAAATTTTTTATTAAAAGTAAACAATACTTCTATTGGATATGACCTTGAATCAGATGACGAAATTGTGGTCTGGGGTAAATTTAATTCTTAGGATTAAATATGGCAAATAATTCAAGGAAAACGAGAACCACTTTAACTCTAAATGGTGGAAATGGTATAATCATAACACAAGATGGTGAGGGATATAATGGTAGTATACCAGTTATAAATAATATTTCAGTTGGTAATGATATATCTACAACCGGTAATCCAAGTTTTAATCAAATAACTGCCAGTAGATTTCTAATAGGAACTAAGTTATTATCTAATATGGTGCCACAACACAATGGCAATCTTTCCGTCACGAATAATTCAAGTGTGACTGGTGATGTAGTTATATCAGGTAATTTAACCGTTGGTGGTATATTAATAGGAGAAAAATTTGTATCTGAATTAAACACCTCTTCAACAATTAATGAATCGGGTAGTACAAAGTTTGGAGACACACAAGACGATGTTCAAAACATAACGGGTAGTTTACAGATGACGGGTTCATTTAATTTAATGGGATATACCATTCATAAAATTACTAATGATACATCATTAACCGATGGGAGTTCCACAAGTTTAGCAACAGAAAATGCAATTAAACAATATACCAGTACTATAATTGGAACGAGTAGTGATCCTGCAACTGACGAAGAATTATATATGAGGAAAAATTTTAACAAAAGTGCCACATCCGTTTCCAACAATACAGCTAGTTTTACTGCGGTAACTGCCTCGTCACCTGATGGTACTACATCAACATCAGAAAATGATTTTATATTTTTTTATAATGGAAATGCCATGGAACACGACGCACTTTCAATTGAACAAAGTGGTTCACAATTTTTATTAAAAGTTAATCCAAATTCAATAGGATATGAAATATCATCAAATGATACAATTAAAGCATGGGGGAGATTTAATGCTTAAGTTAAAAGAATTATTAAAATTAGACGGAATGGTTTATGGGAGTGAAATAAAACCTAAACATAAAAAAAGAATGGAAAGGGAATTAGTTTATATTCACAATCCAATAATACCACACAACCCACCACCTATAAATTCAAGTAGGGAAACCCTTAAAGAATTACATTGGTTGAGAGACTATAACAATGGTTTGGTCAACGAGATAATGGTAAAAGAAGGAGATGATGTAAAGGGTAGTTTTCGTGAATTCTTAGAAAGTAAAGATTTAAAATATCCAAAAAAGTATGTGGGTGAATTAATAAAAGATAGTGGTCGAATTATATATGAATTGAAGTACAAGTATAATAGACCAAGACCAACACAAGTAGCAGAGTTTTTACAAGTAGAGGGTTTTGATACCACCACATTAGATAGTATGCACACACCATCATACCCAAGTGGTCATTCCACACAAGGTATATTTGTTGCAAGAGCACTTGGAAAAATGTTTAAAGAACATAGTGAAGAATTGTATGAAATTGGGAAGATGATAAGTGAATCAAGATTAATGGCAAGGGCACATTTTCCAAGTGATTCTAAGTTTGGTGAACAAGTGGGTGAAATACTTTATCAAAATCTAAAATAATATCTAAACTCCCACATTGGTTTTACCATTTTTCAATATTTATAGTTATGAGAAAACGCCATTGGAAAAATAGAAAGAACAGGCCGTGTCCTGATTGTAGTAAGATGTTAACATACACGAGAAAAGATGCTTTTGATAGAGCTGTTGGAAATAATAGTGTGTGTAAGTCTTGTGCACAATCAGATAGGAAATTGACTATGGATACCATTGAGAAGATGAAACAACCTAAGACAAGACAGCATAAGAAAAAAATATCTAAATCAATTACAAATTGGTGGACAGAGAAGAAACAAGAGGGATTAGAGCATGGCATTAATACATAGTAAACAATTTAATCCTCGATTTACTGGTTCTTTTACATTATCAGGAAGTTTAGCAGGTTCTACAAAAACAACTGCCTCATTTGATTATTTTACAGGTTCATTTCATGGAGATGCTAGTGGTTTGAGTGGTGTTTCTGATCCAAGTGGTATTACTGGTTCTTGGAGAGGTTGGGCATCAAGTAGTGGATTTTCTGCTTCAATAGCCGCATCAGGATTTACCGGTGGTACTGGTACTTATAACGGATCTAGAAGAGTACTAAATACAAGTTTGACGGGATTATTTTCCGCCAGTTTTAACGCAGGTACAAGTGGTTCAGTAGGAGATTTTTTAGATGCCGTATTTTTTCCTAATACTCCACCTAATGTATCGAGTAGTAGGTTTACTTTAGATGAATTTATATCACCAAATGTAAATGTTGGAACAATATCTGCAACAGATGCAGAAGCTTTATCGGGTGAAATTTCATTTGCAACACAAAGTGGATACTCCGATGGATTTTTTACTATTCACAGTGGAAGTGGATTAATAAAGACAAACACATCTACAAGTGCAAGTTTCAATACAGTAAATCGTGGTGATGGACAATTAGCACATCCATTTTTGATAGAAGTAAGTGATACTATAACCACTGCACAAGCAACAATTTATATCAGAGTGACACCGAATACTGCACCAAAATTTAGAACTACAAGTGTGGGGGGTTCAGAAATTACGGCTCAAACCGGTAGTGTAAATGAAAACACATCAGACTCAACACAGATTTTAGAATTTTTTGTAACGGATAGTGAAAGTGATACTGTAACAATAAGTCCATTAAGTCAAAGTGCGGCAAATAGATTTTCATTGGCTACTGCAGTTGTTTCTGGTGGTAAAAGATTAAGAATTACTACTAATACTGCTAGTTTTGATTATGAAACAATAACACGGCATCATTTAGAAGTAAGTGCATCTGATGAACACCACGGAAATACAAGTGGTAGTTATTTGACAACTTTACCTATTTTAGTAAATGTTACTGATAATATAGCACCAACAATGGCAAGTCAAGTATTTACTATGGAAGAGGCAAGTGGTAGTCATACGAATCACGGACAAGGTGCAAATACAAATAGTTTGACCACGGTTGGTTCAATAAGCACAAATGATAATGAGGGTGATTCTGTTACATTTACTGGTTTAACACTAACAAGTGGCAGTGGTCGTGGGAACACAAGTCAAACTGATATATCAAACAATCCATTTCAAGTTGCCAGTAATGGTACTTTACAACTAAAGGCTGGTCAATTTTTGAATAGTGATATTTTTAATCAATATACATATACTGCAACCTATAAAGATTTATTCAATGATGCAAGTTCAAGTGGTGTTATAACTGTAAATATTACACCTGATCCTATCCCTACACTTACTAATAATGCAGGAACAACTTACAATGGAGATGATTTATTTTATATTATAGAAAGTGCAACTAACGGAAACGCAATAAGGGTAAGTAGTAATGGAAGAACAGGTACACAAGGTGATTTTAATTCAAACGAAACCGTTTATTTTACAACAACAGGTTCACCTTATGTTGCTATTAATAGTAGTAATGGTAATTTAAGTGTAGGTACTAACATTAGTGGTTCAGTTTTCAATTTTGATAACACGAGTTACATAACTGGTAGTGTTACGGCAAGTAATAATTTTGGAACATCTACATCATCAAAATTTGCTGTGAAGGTTCAAATAAATAATGCACCCGTTCCAAGTTTTTCTGATTCAACTGCCAACGGATTTTTGAATTCCAACGAGGCAAGAGCAAATACAAATAATTTATCCACTATAACATTTACTGATACTGAAAGTGATGACTTAAATCACGATTTCTTTTCATTTGTTAATCCAAGTGGACAATTAACAACCGTAAAAAGTGGCGATACATACTTTGTAAGAGCATTAAATAATTTAAGTGGTTCTACTACATATGCTATGACGGCATCCATAAAAGATGAACACGGATTTAGAACAGGTACAACTACAAATACATTCACGATAGCAGCAGCACATATTGGAACTCTTGGTGGTGATACAACAGGATATATTCTCGAAAGTGCAACAAGTGGGGATACAATCAGAACAAACACTCTTGGTCATGGTGGTTCTCAGGCAGATTTGGATGTCTCCTATACAAATGGAAGTAATTATGGTGGACAATCTGTACAAACATTTAGTGTGTTTGAAAGTGGTTCAAGTACACTACATCAATTCATAACTTCATCTACTGCAGGAGCACTTAGTTTAAAGTCCAATATTAGTGAATCCGCATTTACAAGTGGCACAAATTTAACAGCGTCAGTAGTTTTTCAAGACCAATATCAAAACATCGGAAGTGGTAGTATTGTGGTCAATGTGACAAAAAATACAGCACCAACATCATCATTTACTAACAATTCAACATTTTTAAATTCGAATGAGGCAAGACCCGGTAACAAATTGTTGACTATAAGTTTTTCCGATGCTGAAAGTGATTCACTCGACCACAACACATTCGTGTTTACAGACCCAAGTGGTCAATTACAGACAACAAAAGTAGGAAATACTTATGAAGTTTTTCCAAGAAATAATTTGAGTGGTTCAGTAGATTCCGGTGGAACTGCGACATATGCGATAACATCATCGATTAAAGATGAACATGGATTTGAAACTGGTATTAGAGAACATACATTCACAATAGCTACTGCGGATTTGGGAACTCTCGGTGGTAATACAAATTCATATATTATAGAAAGTGCAACAAGTGGTTCATTAATTAGAGTAAATACAAACGGTAGAACAGGCACACAAGCTGATTTAGATGTGAGTTATGCGAATGCTGGATTTGGTTCACCGAGTGTGTCAAAATTTAGCATTTTTGAATCTAATAAAACTACATTACATCAATTCATAACATCCTCTGCAACAGGAGAACTTAGTATAAAGGCAAATATTAGTGAATCTGCCTATACATTTACCCGCGGAACTGCAATGACTGCATCTGTTGTATTTGAAGATCAGTATCAAAATGTAGGTAGTGGTAGTATAACAGTCAATATAGCAAAAAATAATCCACCAGTAATTACATTAAGTCCTAATTCACAGACACTTCCATCTGAAGATGCAATATCGGGTTCATTTATATGTAGTGCAAGTTTTAGTGATACAGAAAGTGATACGATAAATTTTAATTCATTTGCATTTGGTGGTACTAATGGTAATTTATTTGTTGCAAAACAAAGTGGAAATGCAATGATTGTAAGAGCAAATCAAGACATATCTGCAAGTCTTGACCAATATTCTTTTAATTGTACCGTAAAAGATGTTCATGGATTTCACACTTCTAATGCAACATCAGCAACATTAAATGTAGAACCTATGATTTATTTTTATAAATCAACTAATAATACATTAGGTGCATTTGGTAGTGTGGCCGATGGGTACGGAAATTTTGGTGATCCAGGAAATGATGAAACCGATTATATATCAGGTTCATTCTTAGGACATTTTAGAAGTGGTTCATTGAATAATACTATTGGTAGTAAAACAATAGCAATAGACCACTATTACTATAGTGCAACAACATTAGCTTCCAAAGATGGATTTAATAATCATCCTGGTAGTGCATCATTAGTTGCATCACAAAGTTCTTATTTTTTAGCAAAAAGTGGTTCAACTTCTATATGGAGACAATTCGGACAGATAGATTTAACTGGAAATAATTCAAGAGGTCATACTTGGTTTGTTTTATTTCCATCTTCATCTACTATTGGGCAAAAACCAGGAACAATGGGTACTGAAATGTCCTCTCCACATCCTGACCATGAATATGTGGTATGGAGTGATAATTCAGCAAGTGATACAGTAGAAAGTGCAGGAATGATGTATTTTAGTTTGAACGATGGGGTTGAGATTAACGGAGCAAATCGTTGGGGTATAATTTTTGGAATTGGTGGAAATAATTCCGCACAATATTATCATTTATTAACATCGAGTGGTTCATCACCTAACTCGGAAATGTAGGAGTAAGTAAGTGGCTTTAACATTTGGAACAGATTTAGCTCCAGCAGGAGCACTAAAATTAACCAACGCGGAATATGTGTATGGTGCATATCAAACTCTTGCCAATAGTGCCGCTACTGCCAGTTTAACTTCTAATCGTGTTAAAGACGGACAGATTTTCTTTCTTGAAGCAGAAAAAAAGTTAGTTAAAGCAGATGTGGATTTTGGTAGGGATCCAATATTATTACTTGAACCCTTTGAGTTTACGATAACGGGTAGTATTCAAGCAGGTAATACTGCAACTGCTTCGTTTGGTAGATTTGAAGGAGATGGTAGTGGATTAAGTGGTGTATCTGCTGGTTCGGTTGCATTTAATACAATAACGGGTAAACCAACATTAATCAGTAGTTCTGCACAATTTGTAAATGATAATGTAGTGTTTAATTCTGTAAGTGCAAGTGGAAATATAGTAACACAAGGTGATGTAATAGCAGAAAATTACATAGTGAAATCTACCGTTACTGCTGTAACTACATCATTTAGTAGTGGTTCTACACGATTTGGTAATAGTGCTGATGATTTACATGAATTTACGGGTAGTCTTTCATTAGATAGTTCTGCATTTAAGTACGGAGCATCTACTTGGAATGAATCGAGTGGAGTGAATGAATTTACTGGTTCGAGTTGGAGTTTTAAGTCCACCAAAGGAAGTGGAGATTTATTTAAAATTGTTGATAACAATAATAATTTGGTGTTCAAGGGAACACAGAGTAAACTATTAGTATTTGGAGCAGTTCAAGGTGGTGCTCCAAGTGCGGTGGCTGGAGGTTTGTATTATAGTGGTTCAGATGAGTGGTTTTTGGGTTACGAAAATCAACCGGCCTAATATTTATAATAAGATAAAAACACCTTTTAGGAGAGAAAAATGGCAACATGGAGAAAAGTAGTTGTCTCGGGAAGTGACGCACATCTGTCTACCTTAGAAATAGGAACAGCAGGAGCAGTAGCCGGGACACTCATAAATCGTTCAACCGTAGCAGGTTCGTTGATAACGGGCTCGTACTCAGGTTCGTATCAAGGTGGTACGATAGATAACACAACAATTGGTGGTACAACTGCAGCAGCAGGTACTTTTACCTCGATAGTCGGTACATCATTGGATTTAAATGGTGATATGGACTTGACCACACAGGCTACCGATATAGATTTAGTTGATAATAATGCATCAGCCTTATCATTTGATGCAGCTGGTCAGGCAGGTATATTAGAAATAGATACCCAAGATGGTTCAGAGAAAGTCAAAATGGCTAAAGGATTGGATGTAGCCGGAGCCTTGGATGTAGATGGGGCAACCACATTAGACCAAGTTACCATTGCTACAGGTGATGGAGCATTTCAAGTAGCAGGTGCAGGTATAATCGATTTAGATTCAAATGTTGATATAGATAACGCAACAACTGCAATAGACTCGACAACTTCTACCACCGTAACATCACCAAATATCTCATTCGTAGGAGCAATCACAGGCAGTACACATCTCTCCAGTTCTGCCCAATCAACTGCTTCCTTCGGACAATTAGATTTAGTTGGTAATTTAACAGCGGCATCAGGAACATTTAGTCAATTGACTGTAAATGGGAACATAACTGCAAGTATTATTCACGCTGACGCTTTCACTTCAGTAGATGGTGGTAATACAATAGATTTTAACGATAGTGTTGATATGGAAGATGGATTAACCGTTCACGGAAATACAGCACTTGGTGATGCAATTAGTGATACCGTAACGATTACTGGTCATATAACTGCAAGTGGGGATATAAGTGGTTCACATGATTCTGCATTAAGTGGTGGAACATTATTTCTAAAAAGCAACGCCGATATAGATGGTGACTTAGATGTAGATGGAACTACAAACTTAGATGCCGTTGATATTGATGGGGCAACACAAATCGATGGAACAGTTACTGTTGGTGTTGATAATACTGGATATGATGTAAAGTTCTTTGGAGCTACAACCGGTAAATCATTTTTATATGATGAGTCAGCGGATAAGGTAACCATTGTAGGAAATGATGGAGCAAACGCATTAGAAGTCACCGATGGTAATGTAGCAATTACTGATGGATTAGATGTAGACGGAGCTACCTCGTTAGATGCAACGACTATTAGTGAAACATTAGATGTAGATGGGGCAACCACATTAGACCAAACAACGATTACAGTTACCGATGGTGATTTCGTAGTAGATGGTACTACAAATAAAATGCAAGTGACCGCAGCCGGTGGTGTTGATATTGATGTGAATCTTGATGTAGACAACACGACTACGGATATCAATTCAGACACCATAAATCTTGATGGTGCTAATAATATTAACATAACTGGTGGTGTAACTGCAAGTGCTGGAATAATCGGTACTACATTGAAAGTTGGTAGAGATGTAAACGATGAACATTTTGATTTTGCGACCGATAGTGTTATTCTCGGTAAAATAGCAAATACTGAAAAACTTCGTATAGATGCTGCTGGAATAGATGTTACTGGTAATATAACTGCTACAGGAAATGCAACAGTTACTGGTGACCTTACCGTACAAGGTACTATGACTACATTAGCAACCACGAATACATCGATTAAAGACCAATTCATATTCTTAGGTAGTGGTTCTGCAGCAGTAGCACCATATGATGTAGGACTTGTGGTTCAAAGTGGTTCAGCAGTAGGAACTGGTTCAGCACTTTATTTCGATGGTCAAGATAATAGATGGTCAATAGGTACTATAGCTTCAGCATCACAGAACGCAGTACAAACTACATCACATGTAGGTACAGTAAATTTGAGTACATCCGCACCTACAACTACTTCGAGGGGATTTGGAGTTGGTTCAATGTGGGTTGATACTGATGATGAGATAGTATATATTAGAACAGCATAATTAAAATAAACAAAGAGGTTACGAATGGCAGTAAAAGTTCAAAAAAAAGTTGTTGTTGAGGAAGAGGTATCTGCACTCAGCAAACAAGAAATTGAATTTATTTTAAACATTATAGATAATTCTATGATACCTGGTAAGTACATAAATCTTGGAAATGTGGTGATACAGAAGTTAAAAAATCAATACGACATGGCAGGAAAATCATTAATTCAAGTAACATCAGCACTCAAAGATTATCATAAGAAAAAAACAGCACCCCCAAAGAAACCAAAATTTGAAAAAAGGGGTGAAGAAGTTTGGGTAGAAGAACAATAACTTTATTGGCCTGATGTGTGGCAACATTAGGAAGTGGGCTCATCGAGTTACCAACCATAAGGAGATATATTAAATGCCAAATTGGAAAAGAGTAGTACTTTCGGGCTCAAATGCCCATTTAAATCAAATTACCGCTTCGGGCAATATATCAGGTTCTGCATTATCCACATTACAAGGTTTTGGTTCTATAACTGCATCTAAATTTGGTAATAAAAGTTCTAACTATACCGGTTCATTTAGTGGAGATGGAAGTGATTTGGTGGATGTATCGGTAGACTCTATAAATATTACTGCAGAAAATAGTCAGAATGCCGAACATTTTATTACTTTTACAAATAGTGCAACTGGTCAGAATAACCTCCTAAGTGATATAGATTTAACCTACAATCCAAGTACTAATATACTAACAACTACTGCTAGTGCAGCAAGGTATATTCAACATTATGCAGAGGACGCCGACAATGATTTTAATATTCCGTTCATAGGAACTTCAACCGGTGTCGATACAACTTTCTTCGGTAGAGAGATTATGAAAGTAGGTGCTACTGGAAAAAGAATAAGATATAATCCATCCAGTCAAACTTTAAAAGTAAAGAATTTAGAAGGAACTGCAAGTGCAGCAACCTATGTTAGATATTTCGCAGAAGATGTCGACCAATATCAAAATGTTGCACTTATAGGAAATACTACTGGGACAGATGGGGATGAACTTCCAAGAAAAGTTTTGAAAGTAGGTGCTACTGGAAAAACAATGCAGTACAATCCTAATGACCAAATTTTAAAAGTAAAGAATTTAGAAGGAACTGCAAGTCGTGCAACCTATGTTAGACATTTTGCAGAAAATGCTGACAATGATTATAATATTCCGTTTTTAGGAACTGATAGCTTAACAGATGGAAATGAAATACTTACACCAAGATCAGTAAAAGTAGGTGCTACTGGAAAAACACTAAGATATAATCCTCACGAGGCATCTCTAAAAGTAAAGAATTTCGAAGGAACTTCAAGTTTATCTAGCTATGTTAGACATTTTGCAGAAGATGCTGACCTTGATATCAATGTTGCACTTATAGGAACTACAACAGGTGTTGATTCAACTGAACTTGGAAGGAGTGTATTTAAAATAGGTGCTACTGGAAAAAGAATAAGATATAATCCATCCAGTCAAACTTTAAAAGTAAAGAATTTAGAAGGAACTGCAAGTCGTGCAACCTATGTTAGACATTTTGGAGAAGATGCTGACAATGATTATAATATTCCGTTCTTTGGAACTGATAGTGTAACAGATGGAACTGAAGTACTTACACCAAGATCAATGAAAGTAGGTGCTACTGGAAAAACACTAAGATATAATCCATCCAGTCAAACTTTAAAAGTAAAGAATTTCGAAGGAACTGCTAGTAACGCAACCTATGTTAGATATTTCGCAGAAGATTCAAATACCGACCACCATGTTACATTCATCGCTGGTGCAACTGGAACAGATGGAACTGAAAGAAGTCGTGTTGTAACTAAAATGGGTGCTACAGGTAAAGAATTACTATATAACCCAAGTTCAAGAACATTAACTGCTACAACTTTTGCAGGTAACGCTACAACAGCAACAACAGCTACTGGTGTAGATGTTACTGAAAATAATGATAATGATGAAACGGTTTATATAACATTTGTCGATGGTCAAACTGGTACTCAAGGTCTTGAAACTGATTCTGCTTTAACATATAATCCAAGTACTAACATTATAAGTGCTGGATTTGCCGAAAGTGCTAGTTTTGCATCAAGAATAACACTCACACAGGCAACAGCAAGTGCAAGTAGTTCATTGAGTTCAAGAACACAGACACTCGAAACCACTATGGTTTCAGAACAGACAAATATTGATAATTTACAAACCGATAGTGGTTCATTCTCAACAAGAATTACAAACACAACTGCAAGTATTGCTAAATTAATTACAGATAGTGGTTCATTTAGTGGAAGGACGACTACACTTGAAACCACTATGACTGCCGAACAATCTAATATTGATGATTTGGAGTCAAAGGTTGGACAATCATTGAATACAAGTAATTCACCTACATTTGCTGGAATGACGATAAGTGGAAATATTAGTGCAAGCGGTGATATAACAGCACAAAATTATATTGTTCGTTCAACCGTAACCACAATAACCTCTTCATTTAGTAGTGGTAGTACAATATTTGGTGATGACCAACAAGACACACACAAATTTACAGGTTCTTTATTAGTAACTGGTTCTTTGAATATCGTTGGAGATGGTATTATTAGTGGTTCTAAGATATCTGCATCTAATATTGTTGGTACGAATTTGATACAAGACAGTAGTTCCTTTAGTTCAAGAATTGCATTGGCGGAAGCAACAGCAAGTGCAAGTAGTAGTTTCTCAACAAGAATTACAACAGAATCTACAAATATTGATAATTTACAATCTGATAGTGGTTCATTTAGTACGAGATTAACAAATACAACTGCGAGTATTGCTAAATTAATTACAGATAGTGGTTCATTCTCAACAAGAATTACAAATGCAACTGCAAGTATATCAAATATTAGTCATTCCTTACAAGTTAGAATAGCTTCTACTGAGGCAGGGGCAATAACTGGTATCACCACATCGGAAGGTTCAGGATTAAGTGGTGGAACTACAAGTGGAACATCTACATTATCTGTAAACTTTGGTGATGAATCTTTACAAACCGCTATAAGTGGTGCATTTACTTCTGATAGTAGTTCATTCAGTTCAAGAGTTACATTAGCAGAAGCAACAGCAAGTGCAAGTAGTTCATTCAGTTCAAGAATTACATTGGCGGAAGCAACAGCAAGTGCAAGTAGTTCATTCAGTTCAAGAATTGCATTGGCGGAAGCAACAGCAAGTGCAAGTAGTAGTTTCTCAACAAGAATTACAACAGAATCTACAAATATTGATAATTTACAATCTGATAGTGGTTCTTTTTCAACTCGTGTAACAAATTTAAAGACCGATAGTGGTAGTTTCTCAACAAGAATTACAACAGAATCTACAAATATTGATAATTTGGAGTCAAAGGTTGGGCAATCATTGAATACAAGTAATTCTCCTACTTTTGCAGGATTAACAATAAGTGGAAATATTAGTGCAAGCGGTGATATAACAGCACAAAATTATATTGTTCGTTCAACCGTAACCACAATAACCTCTTCATTTAGTAGTGGTTCAACAATATTTGGTGATAGTGTTTCTGATACCCATATTTTTACTGGTTCATTATTTTTGGGAACGGGATCCATTAGTAGTATTAGCCAAATAACTGCAAGTGGAAATATAAGTACAAGTGGAGATGGTGTATTCAATCAGTTAAAATTGGGTGGTGGTACATTCACTTCTGCTTCTTTGGCAGCAGGTGCTTCAAGTGGTGGTATATTTAGTGGTATATCGGGAGTCGAACAAGAAACAAGCCATAATTTACATATAACAGGTTCGGTAAATATTTCAAGTTCATTAACTGTAAAACCGACTAATAGTAGTTCAACTGCTATAAACACAACAAATATAAACGCAGGTTTTCCAACTGCAAATAGATGGCAAGATAATTTAGAAGGTAGTTATTTCAATAATTTTGACCACAATACAAATGTAAGTGAAATTTTAAGATTTATGGCAGGAATAATCAGTCATTCAATCGATACCGCCTCACCAACTGCAAATACAAAAACATATGGTAGTGTTAGTCCAAGTTACACCGATGGTACTCATTCATCTAAGGATACGATTCTAAATGGTGTATTGGGTAGTAGTTATGAAGATGGAAGATTATCTAAAGCTTGGACTGGTTCAGCATACATTGATTTAAGTGAAACTGGTTCATACAAGTTAGCATTAAATTATCTACAACACAAAGGTTGGGTACAATCGAGTGAAAGGGGAACTAATAGTGATGATGTTGGAACGAATCCATTTCACGGTTCATACGCATCAAGGATACCATCAAACATTACCACACAAGGTACATATGCAACACTCACTCATACATTAAGTGCAACAGCAGGTGGTTCGAGTACTGTTTATAGTAATTCAAATCACTTTGGTTTAGGTGGATTAACAAGTGGTGGAGCAACAGAATTTAAAGTTAGAGTAATGGCAACTCAATCATTTAGTGATAATTACGCTGACGCTACACCTGATGAAAACTCAACCTTTACAAGAAATGCTGTAAGTACACTTACACAAGACTCATTTGGAACTACAAGTGGTGTAACATTAGCAAAAATTAATTCTGCAAATCCTGCAGTAATACCAGCAGCATTCCAAGACGGAATATTTAGTTCTGTAGCAGGTGCACTGAGTGGTAGACAAAATCATGGTGGTTCAACAACCTCAACAAATATTTCGGCAAGTGGATATTACGCTATACACGGAGTAAAAGCAGGAATAGCAACTGGCAGTGGTAACTTTTCATTTCAAAGTGGTACAAGTAGTACAACAAGATTTTATCTCTACACGGGTGGTATAACAACGGATATTACTGATGGTGCACCAACTGGTACGGCTCTTGGTGTGACTGGAAGTTTTATCAAGACTAAGAATAGTTGTGTATCTCGTAGTTTTAGTGGAGCACCATATGTAGCATCACTTCAAGTTAATTACACTATAGCGGCCGAAGGAACTAAATCTTTCGATCCTGTTTATAACGCCAACTCAAATGCTAGAACACCATTGAGGGTATATTTAGACAATGAGGCAGCACCTTCACCAATGAGTACTACATTGAGTACTGCTACGGTCTTAGTGGATTCTAATGGAGTGGATACGGCAGTAACGAGTGGATTAAAACGAGGTGTTTTCGATAGAACAAAAACAACACAGAGGTCGGATGGTGATACACCAAACATAAGTGATATATGTATAGTATCGGCTTCGTACTCACAATCGATAGCCGCTGGTGGAAATATAACCGATATAACAAAAATTTCAGGTAATTTAAGTGAACAAAGATATGCCAGAACCTTTGGATATCAAGGTAGAAACTGGCAAGGAAATAATCGAACAGTAACCGATCCTTCCAACGCACAAAGATATGTACTAATTGATGGGAGTTTCGGTCAACCAGCATCAAGTGGAAGTTTAGCAGTTTACACGAGAACACAAGGAACGGACCCGACTTCAATTACAACTACAACAGAAGCATTTTTAGGTGAGGATCACAGAAGAAGAATAGATAATGGTTTATTAGCAAATACACAAGGAGTTTTCACTACTGATTTATATGCAACAGTAGATAGAAAATCTGCAATTGATACACAACATGGAAGTACCACAGAAGTACCTTGTATGCCGGGTTCGTATGATTTACAAGTTAAACCCGGATACTTGGTAGATCCAGGTAGTAATTTTAGATACTGGTTTCCAAGTGGATATAATAGTTCACAAACCTATAAATATTATATAAGAACATTTCAAACTGATGGTGGAACTAAATCCTCTATGACCGTAAGGTTGAGAAATGAGGGTGATGGTGGTGGAGGAACTACCTTACAGAATTGGAATTCAACTGGTGCTGGATATGCAGCTGCAATATTATTTGAAAGTAGTACAACAGCAGGAAACAACACGAGTTTTTCAACTGCAAGACTTTACGATGTTGCCGACCAATCCAATAATGTGATTGAAGCTGGTGTTTCTGCAGATAATTTTAAAAATCCATTTACCGATGATATAGATTTGTATGGAAGTAAGGATGGTTCAACTTCAAGTGGCACATATACAGTTCCATTGAGAAATGCTGATGGGATGTACTTAGATGCTAACGATAATCAACTCCATTTGATAATAAGACATAAAGCAGCTTCATCATCTAATCCAGAACCTTTAACCTCGATAATAGTGAGTTTCTCTTAGGAATAAATTATGGCAAAAATAGATTCAGGATCAAAATCAAGTAGATTACTCGCATCAAGAAGGTATACTCACGATACCTTTACGACTGCCCAAGAGTCATTTACAAATGTATTAGACCTTCGTTCAGAGGAAATATACACACAGGCTGGTTCTATACCATCAAGTGGTTTACCATTTAGTGGTAGTTCACAAAGTGGTTCTTATTATCAAGTTGGTGGTGAAAATATTTTAAGGTATTGGTACAGACATAGATTAACAAAATCTTCTACCAATAATGAGACTTGGTTTTTTCTATCTCCACCGGATGCTAATGTAGGTGCTCAGTTAATTAGTGATGACCAATTAACAAATTTCATATCACCAAAATATTCGGTGTCGGCTTTAGCTAATGCAAACGCAGAAGATGGTACTCCCGGATATGGAGCAAAACTAATTGTTTCTACTGCTACCGAATCGGGATCAATAGATATTGGAAATAATGCAAGTCTTGTTTCGGGTAATAACTTTGTTTTTGATTATAAAACCGGTATAGTTCAATTTATGAATTCTTCTGTTGATCCTTCGGATTCAGAATATGTTTACATGACTGCATATCAATATGTTGGTAAGACATTGGCAACAGGATTAGAATTAACTGGTAATGTTAGTAGTTCTGCTACATCAACAGGTTCCTTTGGTGATTTACAGATAGGTGCAGTAGGTAGTCAATTATTTTCAAAGTTTTCATCTTCTATACAATCAAGGGTTGGTGCATCAGAGGCCGGAAATATTACAGAAGTCACTGCTGGAACTGGATTAAGTGGTGGTGGTTCATCAGGTGATGTTACTCTAAATGTAGATTTTGGTGATGCGGATTTACAAACAGCAGTTAGTGGTGCGTTTACTGCAACAAGTCAGAGTATATCCACTCGTTTAACAGCAGAATCAACAAATATAGATAATTTACAAACCGATAGTGGAAGTTTCTCGACAAGAATTACAACAGAATCTACAAATATTGATAATTTGGAGTCAAAGGTTGGGCAATCACTCAACACCTCTAATTCTCCTACTTTTGCAGGATTAACAATAAGTGGAAATATTAGTGCGAGTGGCGATATAACAGCACAAAATTATATTGTTCGTTCAACCGTAACCACAATAACATCATCATTTTCAAGTGGTAGTACA
>Ga0163179_10000904_pt1 | contig 21136 bp, 17 predicted proteins | sample AtlANTMetagenome_FD_109643 | JGI IMG/M metagenome (GOLD analysis project Ga0163179, IMG submission 109643) | Marine eukaryotic phytoplankton communities from the Atlantic Ocean - Atlantic ANT 2 Metagenome | ecosystem: Environmental > Aquatic > Marine > Oceanic | place: North Atlantic Ocean...
TCAACAAGCGATCAATTTTCTGAAATCCCAAACTAAAAAGAATCAGCCCTTCGCTTTATTTTTGTATTTATGGGCTCCACACCCACCGTTCTGGGTCCCCGAACCTTATCAAACGTTATTCCCGCCAGAACAAATTGAGCTACCCTGTAATATTAATAAAGTCTCGATGGGTGAACCTAAAAATCGTCGTCATGGCATTGCGGCTCAGTTGGCTGAGGATTTGACGGAAGATGAGTGGCGGCAGGTTTGGTCTGCTCACTTAGGGCTAGTTCGATTAGCTGACGATGGACTGAGCAAAGTCATACATGCGTTGAAACAAACTGACCAATTTGACCACAGTTTAATAGTCTATACATCGGATCATGGCGATCATTTAGGACAACATCGTATGTATCAAAAAATGGAAATGTATGAGCAGGCTATCTGTGTTCCAACTATTATTCGCTTCCCAAATGCCGTGTCGAAACGATTAGAACAACCGATTTCTCATTTAGACTTAATGCCAACAATTTTAGATTTGCTTGATTGCAATGTACCTGATAATTTAGACGGTAGGTCTCTATTTCCAATCATAGCTAAAGGACAACAAATGCCAGACCAGTCTGTCTATTGCCAATATTCAGGTAATCCCAAATTAGGTGATATCCGACGTGCTATAATCCGCCGAAGATATAAATATATCTACGACCCAAATGACCGACCCGAACTATATGATCTCCAAAAAGATCCTATGGAAATGATCAATCGAGCTGGTGACACCGATTTTTTCAACATCCGACAGGAATTACACCAAGATCTAAAGTCGTGGTCTCAAAAGCATGGTGATTGGTTACAATTTGATGAAATTAGCTAATAAAACACCGAATTCGATTTTTTGATATCAAACTACGAAGATTACCGAAACAGGCTTCCATGCTTTTGAGAACAGGGGAAATATTAATGAGCCAATGTTCTGTATGAAGTAATCAAAATCTCGTCAAAGTTAAACTTGTGAATAAAAAAGTAATTACTAAAAGGCAAATATATAGAAGTTAGTTAGCAAAAAACTTATTTGCTTTATTTTCCGATGCAGAATTGTGAAAAAATTCGACCCAGAATGTCATCGCTGGTTGTATGACCGACTATATCACCAAGTGAATCTAATGCACCTCGTAGGTCTAAGGCAATGAACTCGGCTGCCATATCGGCTTGAATGCTATCAATAGCTTGGCTCACTGAGGTTTGTGCAATTTGTAAAGCCTCTTGGTGCCGAACGTTGGTAACTAATACTGATTGGCTCAGATCGGTCTCCAGCACAACTGCCAATATTTGCTCTTCTAGTTCTTTGATCCCAATAGAATCTAGAATTGAGGTTTGGATGATGATCGGAGAGGTCTCGGTTTTGCCATCGGAGAATCGACTCGATAATTCGTCCGCTGATGTCTCGATAGGAAGATCAATTTTGTTAAGCACAAACAAGGTCTGTTTTGGCTCAACTATTTTCAATAGATATTGATCATTCTCATCAAGTGGTCTAGAAGCATCGACTACGAGTAATATAAGGTTTGCAGTTTGTAAAATAGCCTTACTTTTTTCTATACCGATTTTTTCTACTAAATCATTGGTCTGACGAATTCCTGCAGTATCTACTAATTGAATTGGTAGGCCTTGCAATTGCCATGTCTCCTCAATTGTGTCTCTAGTAGTACCAGGGATTTCGGTTACGATGGCGCGATCGATAGCTAGTAGCTCGTTAAGTAAACTTGATTTCCCAACGTTGGGTTTGCCCAAAATAGCAATTTTCAGCCCTTCTCTGAGCAAACGCCCATTATTGCTTGTCTGCAAAATTTGCTTGATTGCGTCTGAAATCAGTAATGCCTTGTAGTTAATTGCACTACGATCAAGTAGATCTAATTCTTCATCAGGAAAGTCGACTGTGGCTTCAACTTCAGCTAGCAAGTCAGCAATTTGGTCGTTGAGTTCGTAGATCTCTTCTGACAAACGACCTACCAGTTGATTAGCAGCAGCCTGTCGAGATAATTCAGTTTTAGCGTTAATCAAGTCAGCAACAGCTTCTGCTTGGGCCAAATCGAGTCGACCATTTAGAAAAGCTCGTTTGGTAAATTCCCCCGGGTCAGCTACTTTGGCTCCGTAACGAATCGTTAATTCTACCACTTGCTTTAGTACGCTTTGGCCACCATGACAGTTGAATTCAATAGTATCCTCCATAGTATATGAACGAGGAGCACGCATCAATCCCATCAGGGATTGATCGATTAGTTGATAATTTTCAGGATCAATAATTTGACCATAGGTTAGTGTATGCGATTCAAGGCTGGAAACCTGCCGACCATGTGCAGGTCTAAAAAGTTGATCAGCAATTGAAATCGATGCAGGTCCGCTCAACCGGATAATACCAATACCGCCTTGGCCAGGCGGTGTAGCAATAGCGACAATGGTTTCATCATTCGGAAATAAAACCGACATTTAGATAGCCTTTATTCAGTAATTACATATTTCGGTTTTCACTAAATTAATTTTATGAAAATCGAACTAATATTTATAAATTGAAGTGGTATAAGCAAAGTTAGATTTTATTGTTAAATCGATCATTCGTAGATGTTAGCGCATACTTATTCGGTTAGGCGGCCCTGCATCGATTTCAATTGCTGATCAACTTTTTAGACCTGCACATGGTCGGCAGGTTTCCTAGCCTTGAATAACGTCCACTGACTCTTCTCCTCCCAATATCCTTTTAGTAATTAGGTTTTGAAAAATAGTAAAGATATTACTACAAAGGAAATAGAGAACTAAGCCAGAAGCAAAGTTATAAAAAATAAAAGTGAAAATTAATGGCATATACTGCATCATTTTCATATTAGGATTATCAGCGTTGGCAGTTTCCATTCCCACACCTATCTTCTGTTGAAGCAGAGTGGTACCTGCATAAAGTAATGGTAGCAGGTTCAGGTTTTCGCCCAAGAAAGGAATTGTGAACGGCAGAACATAAATAGCATCTGGTGCTGTAAGGTCGCTAATCCACCAGAAAGACGCTCCCCGTAACTCGATAGCATTTCTCAATAAATCAAAGAGCGCAAAAAAGATAGGCATACTTGGTAGCATAGGTAAACATCCACCGAATGGATTAACCTTATTCTTTTTAAAGAGAGCCATTTGCTCCTGGTTGAATCTTTGTGGGTTATCCCGATATTTTTCTTTTAAAGAAGTTAATTGCGGTTGGATTTTTTTCATATCCAAGCTGGCTCGATAAGCTTTTAGTGTCAAAGGCGCTGTTGCAAGTTTGACAATCAATGTTAGCAAAATAATGGCCACGCCATAATTGTTGACTATTTTATGACAAAGATTTAGAATGCCTAATAGAAAACGAGCAACTGGAGCCATCCAACCAAAAGATAGCATCGCATCAAGGTAAACCTTTTCAGGCTTTTCTTCTGTGCTATCGGGAGCCTGCACTTTTGATAATAAACTGGTAATCTTAGGACCAACAAAAATACGAAATCGATCAAAGTTCTCACCGGTCAGATCGCTTTCCGGTATGAGTAAGCTAGCTGCCTGAGTTGAAGCAACAACTTCAGGTCGGGTTTGAGATTTTTTTTCAGTAGCTGGCAGGTTTAATTCACCCAACTCGATCAATTTTGCGTGCGCACCACGACTTGTTTCCGGTATGAGTACAGCCGCGAAATATCGATTGTTGAGTCCTGTCCATAAAACTGGTTCAGGCTTTTCATTTTTTCCAGTTATAACTTTCACTCCATCAGTTCTGTTATCTGGCTTGCCTAACTCCTTACGTTTCATAAATTCAACTTTACTGGGCTCACTTGGTTTCAAAGCAATAGCACCTTCATTTTTTTCGCTTGGGGCTTGATCATGAGGGATACGATCACCAAAAATGCCCGGCCCCCATCGTAGGCTATAATCGTACTGCCCATCACCAATTCTAACCGCTTGGCCCGTTGGAGATATGTTCTGAAATGCGATTTCGAGATCAGCATAATATGTGTCAGGATAAAAAGTAAATTTTTTCCAAATTTTTACTTGCTGAGGTATTTCTGTACTGAATACTACTTGTCTAGGTGATGTTTTTTCTCTGAGGTCTAAGCTATAAGACTCTTTGTCTTCTTCAGTCCGGTTAAATTTAGAACTATCAGTCAGTTGCCAATGTGCGAGGTCGAGTGCTTTACTGGCTCGTAAAATCGCATCTGTAGTGTTGGGAGCAAGAACTATTTGCAAACAATTTTTGGCTCCCTCTGGGATTAAGTTAACCAGGACTGAATCAGTAGACTCGTCAGCCTGCCCGCGTTCTAAGTACTCGACTAGCTTCCATTCTAGAGCAACAGCAGATTGATCGAGGGTAATCTCGTATTTGTTAGTTCGAACCGTTATTTCCCATTGACGCTGTATGTCTCTCGCAACCTCCAAATCATTTGAATTAACTTGACCTGTAGGTTGATTGTCAGTGGAGGTTTTCCGTTGGCCTGTAATTTCGGTGGGAGGTGTTTCGGGGGAGCGTTCCGGTTCAATCTGGCGCAGAAACACCATTTGTGCTACGATCACTAGGGCGATTAAAACGAAGGCAAAAATATAACGTTTTTCCATATTTATTCTGTTTTCTCTTAATTCTTACTTACTTTATCTCTGCAATCTAATGGATCATATCCACCTGGATGGAAAGGGTGACATTTAGAAATTCGCAGGCTAGCTAACCAAAATCCCTTGATGAGGCCGAATTTCTCAATGGCCTCGACTGTGTATTGGGAACAGGTTGGCTGGAAACGGCACCGAGGAGGCAAAAGAGGTGATACACGCAGCTGGTAAAAATGAATGATTGCTAGCAAAACTGCTTTCACGTCACTATTTTTGCCCGACGAAACAAGTGAAACAATGCTGATTGTGCATTTTGCAATTTTAAGCTTGTTGCTACCCTACGACCAATAACAATCACGTCTAAGCCAGTTCGTAGTTTCGGTTTTAAATTACGATAACTCTCTCGGACTAAGCGTCTTACTCTATTACGCTGGACACTACCGCCAACTTTTTTACTCATAGTGATACCAAGGCGAGTCGTTGATGTGTGGTTAACACAGACATATATAACAAAGTATCGGTCCCAGTACTTTCGTCCTTGTTTGTAGCCTCTCTGAAATTCTGATTTCCGAGTCAATTTGTCTGGGTGATGTCTCAATGGTTTAACCTTACAGGCACGAATTTCGAAATTGTTACAGCGCGTATCCCTAGTATTCCTTGATTTGTAATTGACTTCGCCAATCTTGCAATCTGATATTGCCAGAGAAGTACTGCTGATAGGCACTAATTGTACCTTCTAACATCATCAATGGTGAGCCAGAATCGTCCTCTGCGATAGCTCTGATTATATCAATAGTATTTTTTTCAAGCTGAGAACCATAAGCGATTGCTGTCAACAAGAGAAACTCTCTTTGGATCGCAATGTCAGAAAATGCCTGCGGAACAAAATGGATTTGCACAACATTACTAGTTCCATTTAGTCGCCCATTGTTCGGCCTCCAGTGGACCAATTTGATATTTTCTTCTTTGCAGATCTGGCGAAATGCGTCATCCTGAATGGCGATGGCTTTTTTAGGTGGTGTTTCCACAGGTAGAAGCGTCATAGTATCTTTCTCGGTTGGTTCCACGGGTTCTGGCAGACCTATGGGAATGAAACCAAGAAAACCTGCGGGCTGCTGACCTATGGCAAACGCTACTACCAAAGGTTGTTGATTCTCTGGCGGTTCAACAATGTCACCAACAGTACGTTTGGTATTGGAACGATTCTTCTGCCCCCAAGCCTCCATACCCCGAAATAAGAGGTAATAATCGTCTGGTGCCTTGATCGAGCAACCACAACTAACTAGCAAAACTAGTATTAGAAAATACCTGAACATATACAACACTTGTTTACAAGTAGAGATACTTCTTCCAGGAAGGATCATAACTTTGGTGATTAGGGTGTAGATGAGATATGATAGTTGGCGCTTTGGGTTTGCGCTTGAGGGCCATTTGGGCTTCAACTGGTGTCCGATTTCCTTTTTGATTGTTACATTTGAGGCACGCGACAACCATATTCTCCCAAACAGTGTTTCCGTTTCGAGACCTTGGCATTACGTGATCTAAAGTTAGTAACTGTTTAATGGGTTTAGCCCCACAATACTGACACATATACTGGTCCCGCACGAAAACATTTTTTCGAGAAAACTTAATAGCTAAGTGGGGGATATGAACATAACTCACAAGCCGAATCACTAATGGGATCTTGATGTTAAAGCTAGCTGCGCGGATCTCAGAAGACTCGGAGACTTCTTCGCTGCGGGCTTTCCCCTTGATAATCATCTTTATCGCCCGCCTTAAATTGCAGACGTTAATCGCTTCGTAACTTGCATTCAAAACCAGAACTTGTGATTGAAATGTTACCATCTTTCAAAACAACCATCCGCTATAAACTCAGCTAATTCTAACATGCCCTAATTTTAGTGAGCAAGCAGATAATTCAAACGACCTGACGACGCTACAATTCGTTCAGCGCATGAGATTACTGAGATAATCCATTAAAACAAATGGCCAACAGAATAATTGACGACGGGAAATTTGGACTGGCGACCTGGTAAATCTAGCGGATAAGAAAATTCTAGACGATAAACACGATAGTTAAGCTTGGGACTACTCAAACGTAGGCCAGCTCCTACGCTTCGCTTTACTCGGCTGGAAAGAAAGTTTCCTTTAGTCCAAATATGACCGACGTCCAAAAATATTATTGAACCAAGAATTAACCAATCATTTTCCCAGTATAGGCCTCGACTCTCGATATTAAGGATGAGATTATTATCTCCATCAAACCGGCGTAAAGGGTAGCCTCGCAAACCATTCGATCCACCCAGCAGGACTTGATTTTGCCGATTCGAAGTACTTCCAAAAGTGGAGTTAGTTGACAGTTGAATTGCAAGTGATTGGTTATGGAAACCCTTCTTAATCAACCGAAAACTAACAATGAGAATTGCGGCTTCGATTACTCCATTGTGAATTTGGCTGAGGAGTTCAGACTGGCTATTTAGATATAGTTGATAAGAACTCCTGTAGAAATGCTGAGCGAAGAAACTCAATTGTGTTTGACTTCGATTTGAACCCAACCACATTAAAGAACGGCCAATTTTAGTGCCGTAGGTATAACCAAGCGGAATATCCTCAATCCGCCCCATTTGATTAAGGTGGCGCGTACGAATGAAACTAGCATTTTGTTTGGCCATAGAGATTCCAACAAACTCAAGTCGCTGATCATCTGGTATGTACGATATATTTTTTGTTGATACTGATACTGATTCTGATTCATGGTAACGACTTGTGTAAGAATTAGCCCATAACCCAATCTGAGATTTATTAGTTTTGGTTCCAAACGATCGAATGACCTGACCTGAATATAGATATCGGTTACGGATAAACGAACCCACAGGAGAACCTCCTTTATACCAGTACAATTCGTCTACCGATTCAGAAATAGAAAAATCGGCTCCCCACTTTGATTTTAAAGAATAAAGTGGGTATGAAAGCCCAATTATCCAAGAATCACCTTCTGCTTTTTGAGTGTATCGGCCAATTGTGTTTAAGTGAGTACCAAAGGTCCTAGGGATTTGATACCCAACACTAAGTAAATTCCGAGTTTTTTGCTGGGCCTCTCGTATTTGTTGAAATCGAAATTGATAGCCGTTTCCACTGCCAAATACATTGCTTTCAGACAAACGAACCAGCATACTTGATTGCTCCTTAGAAAAAGCAGGCAAATCGAGCGTTGGAATCAGTGTCCAGGCTTCATTAACACGAACGTGAATATGAACTTGCATTGCCTCTGGCTGCCATTTTGAAATAATTTCAGCCTCACTTAAGTATGATTTCCGTCGCAGAATACGTTCACTCTCGAGTTCTTCATCGTAAAAATAAACCGTACCGACTTTAAGTATTAATTCTCGAACAATCACTTCTGTTCGTGTTCTATGATTGCCTTCAACGGTAATTTTTCCAATTACACCTTCATCAATATGAATATGCAAGTACAAGCCGCGGTCAAATTGTTTAACTAATAGTCTCTCTTTATCTATTCGGGCAAATCGGCAGCCAAGTTCGTAGAATTGAGCAACTATTCGGTCGAAATCTTCTTGAAGTTCAGTCTTATCAAAGTCCTTTCCGACTTGGGTTTTCATGATTTTACGGATTTCGTTATCCGTTAATATCCGGTTACCTGTCAAAACGATGCGCTGAATTTTAGTTGTTTTAGCTTCAGCGACGCTAATTAGATTAGTCCAAATTGGTAAAGCGAGCAATAGGAATAACTTTCGGAGCAGTTGGTAGTTCAAAGGAAGAAAGTATCGGGGAAGAGAATGTGATTTTGCTTCGTTAATCTGACTCGCACGCACCTATTATCTCATAGTCTAATTCTTGCTTCAACCCCAATATGGGTTGTTTGCCTTACAGTTAATTGAGTACTCTACCTGACTCTTAGTTATTGAACAGCGAATTTTGATGATATAATCCGATTAGGTTTCAATAGATCTGAACCTATTGTGAAGCTAAGGTACGAAAAAGAATAGAAACCAAAGGTTCGATTTGGATTTATCCACAAGCTAAAGATGGTAGAATAACTAGGTGAAATTGTCTAATTGGTTGAGATCAGCCATCAATTTGTAAGTTAGTTTATGAACCTGAATATCGATTGATAACAATAGACCCCTTTCTGTGCATAGGCTATGTGATTGGTGAGCACATTTTTCCACCAATGAAATTAACTGACTAAAGTACCAAATAAGGATATTCGATTGAGCTCTCAAACATCAACCAAAGAAAATATTGAACTAGGAAATTTAAGCATTGACCAGCAGATAGCGCTAATCCGGCGAGGTACTTCCGAAATCATATCTGAGTCTGAACTGAAACAAAAATTAGAAATTGCAAGTAATGAAGGAAGACCATTGCGTATTAAATTGGGGCTAGACCCAACAGCACCTGATATTCATCTGGGTATCGCAGTTGTATTGAGAAAGTTACGCTTGTTTCAAGATTTAGGCCATGAAGTGATCATTATTATTGGTGATTTCACTGCGACTATAGGAGACCCGAGTGGGAAATCAAAGACTCGCCCCCAACTAACAAGCCAAGAGGTTGCGATTAACGCTCAAACTTATCAAGATCAGTATTGCAAAATTTTGGACGCCGAAAAAACTCGCGTCGTCTTTAACAGCGAGTGGCTTAATAAGATGAATTTTTCAGAGGTGATACAGTTATCCGCACAAACAACGGTTGCCAGAATTCTTGAACGTGATGATTTTGCTAAACGATTTACCAATAATGCATCGATTGGTATCCATGAGATACTCTATCCAATTTGTCAGGGCTATGACTCGGTGATTTTGAAGTCAGATTTGGAAATGGGCGGTACCGACCAAAAATTCAATAATCTAATGGGGCGTGACCTACAACGGTCAGATGGTCAGGAACCACAAGTGGTATTGTTGATGCCTTTGTTAGTTGGTTTAGATGGTGTGGAAAAAATGAGCAAATCACTGGGTAATTACGTCGGCATCTATGAACCCGCCAACGAAATGTTCGCCAAGTTGATGTCGATACCCGACTCATTGATGGAAACCTATTTTGAGTTGACTACAGATGTACCAATGGATGAAGTCTCTCGAATGATAGCTGGCCTGAGTAAAGGAAGTATTCATCCGAAAGTAATCAAACAACGCTTGGCTCGTGAAGTAGTAGCAATTTATCATGATCACGAAGCAGCAGAATCTGCAGAAGCCGAATTTGATCGTATCCACCGCGATCGGCAAATGCCGACAGACATTCCCACATTTTTTGTGGATAATTCAGAATTGACCGATGGTCAAATCTGGGTTGGTCGATTATTAACTTTAGCTGGTTTATCCAAAAGTTCTAGTGAAGCTCGACGATTAGTCATTCAAGGTGGTGTTCGTCTGGACGGTGAAAAGGTTGTTGACCCTGCACAACTGATCAGTATAGAGAAAAACCGGATCGTACAAGTAGGCAAACGTCGCTTCGTGCAAATTGGGCTTCGTTGATTTCGGTATAATTGACTTTGATGAGAACTTGCCTAATACTGCCCACTTACAACGAAGATAAAATGATAGCTTCCGTCATCGAGTCTGCTCGTCGGGTTGTATCAGATGTCGTGGTCGTTGACGATGGTTCTACAGACCAAACTGCAGAACAGGTTCGTTTACTTCCCCAAAATGACACGTCAACCATTACCTTGTTACAACACAAACATAATTTAGGTAAAGGAATGGCACTCAGAACGGGATTTTCCTACGCCTTGTCAAATAGATTCGACATCGTGGTGACCATGGATACTGACGGTCAACATGATGTGGCAGATTTACCGAGATTTCTATCTGAATTTCGTCGCCGTTCCCGGAAGAACCCAATCGACATTTTGGTTGGTAGTCGAATATTATCTGTTCATAATTCCTCAATGCCTCTTCACCGCCGGTTAAACAACTGGTTGGTATCAACTGTTGGTAGTCAATTGTGTGGTCAGAGAGTTCCTGATTTTCAATCTGGATTCCGTCTGATTCGATCTACAGTACTGAAAAAAGTTAAGCTAGAAACCGTCCGGTATGAAACAGAATCTGAGTTGCTGATTAAAGCTGGTTTACTTGGTTTTCGCATCCACGCTTTACCAATTTCCGTAATTTACGGTGATGAAACTAGCTATATTCGAACTGGGCGTGAGATATGGTTGTTTACTAAACTACTAATTAGGAGTCTGCAAAGTATTTGAACATGATCTTGATTACTAATGACGATGGTATACAGGCACCGGGCATTTTAGCTCTAAAACAGGCATTAGTTGATATAGACCGAGTCGTTGTAGTAGCCCCTGATCGAGAGCGCAGCTCGATTGGTATGGCGATTACACTCAATAATCCGTTACGCCTTAAGCAGATATCAAATGATGTATATGCTGTGGATGGGACGCCAGTTGATTGCGTAGATTTAGCACTAGCGGAGATTTTGTCACGACCACCTAAACTAATAATTTCTGGTATCAACCGTGGTGAGAACTTGGGTCATGACGTTCATTTTTCAGGAACTTTGGCTGCCGCGAGAAAAGGAGTTTTGCTGAATATTCCATCTCTTGCCATCTCACAAACTGCTTGGCGAGGACCACTAACCCACCAGACCGTCAATAAGCCTGTTCGCTTAGCGATACCTGATACTTTAGAAGGGTACCAAACCTCAGCCCAAATAGCATCTCAATTAGTAAAAAAAATTTTGGTTGACGGAATACCAGATAACGTTCTATTAAACGTAAATGTACCAAATTCAGACTTGTCTGAAATCCGAGACATGGTTGTAACACGCCAAGATCGAGGACTTTATTCGGCTCAAGCAATCAAACGAGAGGATCGGTATGAACGTACTTATTATTGGATTGGTGGTGTTCGCTCAACGGATGATCACGGAGATGATACAGATATCCACGCTGTTCAAAATAATCGAGTCTCCATTACACCCATTAAAGTTGACTTAACTGATTATCAGCAAACCGAATCAGTCAAAAACTGGCTATCTTCCTAAGAAGGATTGTTTTATTTCGATTAAATCATTGATACGACAGCTTTTTGATATACGTATGCTGAACATCGAATAGGAGTAGAAAAAATCATGAAGTACATAATGTTTACCAAACATTTAGAGAGTATGGGTATAGATCAGATTATTGAAGCTCTGCTATCAGTAGGTGTAAACGGAGCTGATCTATGTGTTCGACCTGGTTATCCAGTTAACCCAGATAATGCATTAAGAGTTTTACCAGCAGCAGCAAAACAGTTCGAACAAAATAATCTTTCGATCCCTTTGGTTACAGCACCTGGTGATTTCCTGGATCCGATAGCTGACGAAACCGTGCGTATTTACGAAGCTTGTCAAGAAGCTGGGGTTGAAAATATCAAGATTGGCTATTGGAAATGGTCAATCGGTATCGATTACTGGCAGGAAATCGACCATCTCCGTGGTGTTTTGGATCAGTTCCAAAAATTATCGAAACGAACAGGTGTTCGTACTTGTATTCATAACCATTCAGGGACAACAATGGGCCTAAATGCTTCTGCAGTCATGACTCTCGTTAAAGAATTTGATCCATCTTATGTTGGCGTCTTTGCTGATACAGGACATTTATCGATCGTAGGTGAACCCATCGATATGGCACTTGATATTGTTAAATCTCATTTAGCTGTTATTTCGTTCAAAGACTTAGCTCGTCGTCCTGGTGACAGAGGCGGTAAAGTCGTTCACATGGGACATGGTTTCGTTGATTGGGAGGCTACTCTACAGTCTCTTAGCCGGATTAGCTTCACTGGACCGATTAGTTTCCACAGCGAGTATGGTGGTGAGCCAGTTTCAACTGTCATTGATCTCGCTCGAATTGATGTCCGCTTTATTAACAGGCTGCGAGATAAACTTTCGAAGGAATAAATACCACTAATTAAGATATGAACTCCAACGGTAATAATACTGTTAGTAAGCCAACCGAAGTATTTTCGATATTGATCTTTGCGCGTTCAGTTCTCGGTGGATTATTGATGGGGTTGGCTAACCTGGTACCCGGTATTAGTGGAGGTACTATGCTATTAGCAGTCGGCATCTATCCACGTTTTATCAATGCTATTTCAGATATCACGACGATGAACTTTCGATTCACGTCCATTTCTATTCTCACTACCGTATCGACCACTGCGGCGTTGGCTATTTTGTTGCTAGCTGGTTTGGTAAAAGGCTTAGTAATTAGTCACCGGTGGTTGATGTATAGCTTGTTTATTGGCTTAACTTTAGGCGGTTTGCCTATAGTATGGCAGATGTTGAAACATAAGCAAAAGTCTACATTTGCTTATTGTTTTATTGGATTCTTGTGTATGGCCTTATTGGCTTACTTTCAACATGCACCAACTAGTAATAGCAAAGTTGGGTCAGGGTTTACTATGCTATTCTTAGCTGGTATAGCAGGAGCCAGTGCCATGATTTTACCTGGAATTAGCGGAGGTTATTTACTTTTGGTTCTTGGGCAGTACGTTCCCATTTTATCAGCAATTGATAATTTCAAATTGGCCCTAAAAACAGGAGATATAACTTCCGCTCTTCAAATCGGATTTTCGGTCGGCTTACCAGTTGGTCTTGGTGTTGGTACCGGTATTATTGTGGTCAGCAACTTTCTGCGATTAGTTCTGGACAAATACGAGTCAGTTACACTTGGTGTCTTAACCGGTTTATTACTCGGTTCAGTAATAGGTTTATGGCCATTTCAGGAGACCTTCTCTCCTGAAATGGGTAGTGTGGTTAAAGGCCAAATTGTCACCGAAACTATTCTCACTGAACTAGATGCTGCCGATTACCCCGTCCAATACTTTAGACCTAGCCTATTTCAAATTGTTTCTTCAACCAGTTGTGTCATTTTGGGGATTTTTCTTACTTCGGCTATTGCCAAATTTAGTATTGAAGAATAGTGGGGTTGGCTACTCTGACTTCACTACTTTTCGCTGTATTCTTCACCACGAAAAGCAGCTCTTACTTCAATACTGTTATTAGATTTCATAATTTTCTCTTGTAATTCTCCTTCTTCTTTTACTAACTTTTGTACATTCTCTAACACTTTGGCCATGCGGCTAGCGGGAAACTTGACTGCACCATTTTGGTCCATATGAATAATTTCTCCTGGCGCAACGTCCATACCACAGATTGACACTGGAACATTAACTGCATGGACTGTTTGCTCTCCATGCCCCGGCGTAATACCAGTTATCATGTACTGAAACTTCATCGGTCGGATTTCGTCTATATCTCGTGATGGACCATTGGAAATACATCCTAAGCAGCCCAAAGTCTTCATCGCTGAAGTCATATTTCCTCCAGCTAAGCCTACTTTTCCTGCTACCTCTGGAGGAAAGCTCTGCTGTAAAGCCAAAATAGTTGGCCGAGGAGAATCATCTAGTGCATCGACTACATCCATAAACGACAATCGGTTGAAATTAGGATCAGGTAGACCGTAGATACAAGTTACTGCGTAACCAACCTTAGGACCTAGTTCTGGGTACATGCACTTAATTCGCTGATCAGTGTACCAGTTAACGGTCCATGGGTTATATAAACCTAGGCATAGTGGGCTATTTGGGTAGGTAGCAACGACATTAGTGATTGAAGGAGTATCATACTTTTCCAATTCTTTCAATATTTCTTGATTAGTCATGACCAAATTTCATGTAAAAAAGAGCAAATTATTAACTTATACTAGCTTAACAGAATAGTTGCCGTTTTCCAATCCGATACTCATAACGTCAGAACCGGGAAGACATGATACACTAATTCAGTGATTGTTTATCATTCATATGATAGACGGAGATTTATGGTGGAACAGCATAATATCCAATACGAAATATTAAATACACATAGTACAAATACTGAAACTGGCCGTTTATGGAACATTGAAGTTCATGCTACTCCAGAAGAATTGATAAAATTTGATCAGACAGGAATACTAGTTCGAAAGAAATTATTTCAGGGACAGGCTTTAAGCCGTTTACAATCCGCTCTTGACCAATTGGAAGAACGAGAGGGCCAAGGTAAAGATCGTGCACTCTCCAGTAAAGATGGATGGGGGTTTATCCCTCGCCATTTAATGGATAAGGACCAAGCTTTTTTAGATTTACTAAAATTTCAACCTTTGTTGTCGATTGCTCGTGCTATGATGGGTCCGTTAGTGCGTTTGCGGGGATTAAGTGCTAGAATTACTTATCCGGGTGAAGATCGACATCAACAAGCTCCCTGGCATAGACATTTACGAGTAATTTCAAAACCTTTGCCCGTTTGGTTTTCTCACCCACATTGTATTGATTGTTTGATCTATCTAGACGATCTTAATAATGATACTGGCCAAGTCATCGTTGTTCCGGGATCACATAAATGGCTAGATCGTGAGCCACCAAATGTGAGCGACGAGTGGGTTGAAGGACAAATCGAATTAGGCATTCAAGCTGGAGGAGTTGTGTTAATTCATGGGAATCTGTGGCATCGTACCCAGCCTACCCTAAGGAGCAAACGCCGAATGTTGATCTTGAGCTACACGCCAACTTGGCTACGGGAGTCTCCACATGGAGGTACAAAACCGGAAAGTGGATTGACAAACTCTTTTTTGCAACAGGCAGATTTTGAAGAGCGAATGTTACTTGGTATGGGTGGTTATTCGTAAAGCTAATTATTTAAATTGGACGATCATAAATTAGTTTGTTAGTTGTGTAGGGGTCTAGAATAGTGATCCCATCACTACCAAACTTAGCAGTAACGGGTGTACCTAAATTTTGATTTAAATAGCTGAAATTAGCATCTCGCACAATTCTAGCGGCTTCAATCAAGGCGACAGAGAGTCTTCCATCTTCTGGGGTGGGAAAAGTTGAATGCAATTCTACCAGAGGTATTTGATAAAATTTTCGACGTAATATGGCTAATACACAAGCGATAAGGCTGTCTTTACCATAACCAACGTAGGACTTTGATTTGTCAGGCCTCAGTATATCTCGCGTGAAGTGCGTATTACTAGTTCGACTACCTCCATTCTCTAAGGTGTATCGAAGCCCTCGATATTGTGAGTCAGACTCAACTTTCCCATTAGTAAGCAAAATTTCAGACTCTTGGTTAACAGGACCTTCAAAATCGGCTGGCGTAATCCAGTTATTAACAAACTGGATATGCATTTTGTTATCAAAAACTACGCTAACCTGTACGGCGTCATAAGCATCAATGTCGTACTGCTGCAATAACTTCATCTTTTGGCCAACAGCAAATAGGGAAGCGGGCTTCGTTTTTAGGTAATGAATAAATAGATCCGTCCAGTGAACACCGACATAACTAAAAGGGTCACTCTTGCTAGCCCATGTGAAGGTCGTTGTTGCAACTTCCAATGGCTCTTCCAGAACTGCTCGACCATATATAGGATCTCCCATCTGATGTACTAGGTCTTGAAAAATTTTGCAATGATCCGGGTCATACCGTTTGTGCATATCCAATCCAACTACCAGTTGCCGTTCATTTGCTAGTTCGATAATCTTGTCAGCTTCTGTCATCTGCAAAGTCATTGGTTTTTCTAAAACCACATGGATGTCATTTTTCAAAGCATGCCAAGTTGGTTCAAAATGAAGATGATCAGGCGTTGCTACAGCCAGGAAGTCCATGTCTGGGTACTTATCTATCATTTCCACCCAAGGTGTGCGACCATGGAAGTAGTCAACGGTATTTCCAGTCAATGACAGATAATAGTTTTTTGCTCGAATTGCAGAAGATTCTGTTCTAGAAGATAGAGCTATTAATTGAAATTCAACATCTGCGAGTTCAGGAGCAAAATGATCGAAACCAATACGACCTAACCAAGGCGAAATTCCACTTCGCTCCAAATCAGCATAAGTCCGTAAATGTACATCACCACCGAACATTCCCACACCAACTAAACCGATTTTAATATTTCGTTTCATAGTTTGATTCTTCTTATTTCTTCAGACTAAGCTGGTCTAATACACGATTAATTTTTTTCTCGTTCAGCCGTGTATTATATTGACCAACGGCTTTTACTGCATTTTGGCGATTTCCATTATAGTATCGCCAGAGTATCGAACTGCCTAAAAGTATAGCTGACTGTCTTCGACCAGAGCTAAACAAATGGCTCACATATGAAGCAATAATCCCATTTAACAGAAAAGAGTTAATTCCATCAGCCCATTCACCAGCATAAAATTGCCCCAAACCTGGACAAAAGGTAGACAACCATTTCGCCATACTAGCCGATTTTTTTACATCTTCTTTACCGAGCTCATCTAGCAAAGTAATTGCTTCTGGAGAGACCAAATCACTAACTAAGAAGGCGGCTTTTGCTGCTTTCCAATTTTGTCTGTATAGTTCGGAAATTCCTAGAAAAAAGTAAATTCGAGCTCGATCATCTGACCTAACATTTGCGGAAGTTCGATCTATTAGAGTTAATACTCGATAAGAAACAATTACAGCACGATCGGTTTGATTTTCAGCAATCAAGACTGGGATTAACTGAAAACCAATTTGTAATCTTTGTGTTACGTCATTGGTTTGTTGAAAAGCTACCTGAAGTAAATCTATAGCAGACCCAAAGTCAGCCAATTGAATAAAAACCTTTCCCATTTGAAGATAAATGAGTGATTTTTGTGGGTGATCAGGATGAAAAAATAGGAACCGCTTGTATTCAGTGACCGCTTGATGATAATCTCCATCGATGTAATACTTTGTTGCTTTTTGAATTGCCGGGTCTTCTGATATGTTGGCTAAACCAATCGTAGTAATCAACCAACAGATACACAGAATGCTATTTTTTGATGGTATCATTAAACAAACATCTTCAAGTACTACTTGTATGATATCGAAAAGGAGGGGGGAAATTTCCCACACCAAACATCATATCTGAATAGACACCTGGCGGCACGTTGAGTGGGTCTTTCATTTTATAATGTTCAACTAAATCCATATCTAGTTCTATTCCTAATCCCGGTTCTGAAGTTAGATGCAACTTACCATCTTTAATATTCAGTGGTTCCGTCAACAGATTTTCGACGAATGGATTGGCCATTTGGTCAATTTCGACAGTAATTCCATTAGGTATGGCTGAAATTACGTGAGCATTAGAAACGATAGCAATAGCATCGCTCCAAGAGTGTGTCGCTACACCAAGACCATGTTCGTGAGCCATTTGGGCTATTTCCCAAGTAGTAGTAATTCCACCACAACGAGCCGTATCAGGTTGTACAATATCAACTGCATTGGCCCGAATTAACTCCCTAAAGCCTGACAATCCAAATTCATTTTCGCCGGCCGCAATAGCAACATTAGTATTTTGTTTCAGAGTAGCATATGCCTCCAAATCATCCGGTGTGAATGGTTCTTCATACCAAAATACACCTTGCTCTTTGAAAAAGTCGCCCATCCGTTGCGCCAAGTCGGGCCAATAGCGCATGGAAGTATCGACCATGATATCAAAATCAAAACCAATCGCTTTACGAACAGCCTGTACGGCTTTCTTATCGTAATCTTCACTTCTGGCTAACCTCATTTTAACCCGACGGTATCCCTTTTCAATATAACTGATAGCCTCTTTAGCTAATTCCGTTGTTTCCTTCCATAACAAGCCACTTGCGTAAGCATCGCAAGAAGGACTATCACCACCCAAAATCTGCCAAATAGGTAGGCCTTTGATTTTTCCACGTAAATCCCACAAAGCGGTATCAACACCACCCAGTGTTGTCACAGCAGCACCTTTACGACCGTACCAAAGCGTCGTTCCATACATTCGGTTCCATAAATCATTGATATCTGTGGGATCTTGTCCCTTTAGCAGTGGTTCTAATTGATCACGAACAATCAAATGAGCTAGTGAAGGGTGAGTATAAGCTGAACCAATACCGGTTAATCCGCTATCAGTGGAAATGGTAATCAATGTTGTTACGCGATGAGTACAGATACCTCCACCATAACGAAAGCGTTGGTTGGGTAGATATTCATAAGATAAATTAATGGCATCCACAGATGTAATTTTCATAAGTATAATCAAATTCCTTTATGTGATTTCCCGCTCATCACGTGAGTATTCTGCCATATTTCATATGTATTCGGCAATTCATGTGGTAATTCCACTATTATCGGTTTATAAATTAAACCTGTCTATCTAAACCAACACACAAATTTGACTTTAGGTCTTTTTGCATTAGCGGCTAGAATTCAGTTTTGAAAGAATAGCAATGAGAGATATAAATGATAAGAGTAAATCAAGGATTATTTAAACGATATAAAGAGTTTCTATGAAGGGAAAATGATCTCGGCTTACTAAGCTACAACAAAAGGTAAAAAGGATACTGGCAGAAGATATTAGGTAATATTTACAATTAATCCATGGTGAATGGGTTAATTTGGGGATAACAGTTGATACATTGAAGTCAGGTAAGTCAACTAATGAAATTAGGAGAGTTACTGTCGGTTGAGTGGGTTATACATTGGTTCTTCAAAAAGCTTTGGGTTTAATGTTTATTACTCACGAACCAACTTGCTATATACCGGTTATGATGATTGGATTTGAATATCTCTGTGTCCTTCGACGAAACTAGACAAGTGAGCCATGATATTTTCGCGAGAACCTTAGACATTAATATTTCTGTTTTCTTTTGTGAAACGATTGGCTGGGTATTATTTCCAGTTTTTGTATTTGGTCCTAATTGCCGTTCACTAATATAACAAATGTTTTTCACAGTCAATTGGATTCAGGTATGTATTTGATACTGAGCAGTTGGTAAAGTGGTGACTCGATATGATCGACAAACCTCGATCGATTTTTCGTTGCCATCTTTTTACATTTTACTTTGGTTCAGAAAGGTAGGAGGGAAATTTTACGAAATTAAATCGAAGTTTGGTAGGTGTTTCATTTGGCACCCTCTTACGATTAGAAATATGATAACCCTATTATGGTCTGACTTAAAACAATACAATAACCCGAAGCCGATAGCAGTAAAAGAATAAAGAAAAGAATATCTTCTTTGTTATACATTTTAATCCAACACAGATGTTAATTTTTGCCACAAAGATCTGGTTTTCATTTCTATTAATTTCTGGTTTTTCCTCTTTTTTAGGAAGGTGAAAATCCATATCGTCATTATGACCATTATTCAAACTCTGTTGTCAGTTTTTACCAGAATGAACACGCTGTCATTTCGATTTTATCTCGATGTTCTAGACTGGCTTTGATCGACAGCCTGATATTTTCATAGGTTGGGTTCCAGCTGGATTTTTCTTCCTACTGGTTTCCATTTAGGTTTGATATTACGATTGTTCCCTACCGGTCGTTTCACTTACTCTAAATTTCAATTTTTTCTAAACTCATAGCTATAAAAAAGTTGTACATTTGGTAAACTGACAAGAGTGTTTCGTGGAGTGAAGGATAGTAAATACTTTTCTCGTTTGATGAGAAACTGACATCGGTATTTGAATAAGATGTACTATTTAAGATGAAAATGTACTTTTTCTGTATTATTCAGACTTTGCGGTGACAAATTTAGTTTGTTACTCACAGCTGAGTGTAAATAACATCTTTTGTTTCCCCGTACTTTTTCCCATGTGATAAAGGAATCATAAATTGTTTGAAATGGATAAATATATATAGTAATTTCATTCGATTTGGTTGTAGATGGTTGACCTTCAAGAGAATAAAACACAAAAACCTTCTGATAGCTGACAGTTGGAATGTTGAAGGATACAAATGAAAAATGAAGAGGTCGACACTTCTTCTCTTCTGAATATTTTTGCTTAATCGTTCCTTAACCATAAATCAATTAAAAGATCTTGATTTATAATTCTAATTTTACATTGAAAAGGTATAAAATTAGTGTTGCATACTTTACTCCTTGTCTGTGCAACTAATAAAACCACGCTGGGTTAATCATGGAGACACCTTCACCATTTACCTGGCTTTTGCCTTTACTCCTTAAAGGCAAAAGTGCCTAGTTTTATTGCTTGCTAGGCGCTTTTTTCGCTCCTAGGTTCCTTCTTGACTGTGAATCGATTAAGTACTTTGTTTTTAAGAATTTAGACTCTTTGGGAATTAGACTTCCAGTGATACTGACAATTCCAAAATAATTACTATTTTACACGTGTTTCAGACAGTATTAGTCTTGTTAAGTTGTACGGATAAAGCAATCAATGTGCTAGAAAAATGAATTAAGTAAAAAGAAAATATCCTCGATTGTCTCAGTCCTATGTTGTTTTAGGATGTTTTTTTTTCCAGCCTTCAAGTCTTAGGATCAACTACTCAGTGATCCAAATTGCTAATAGATAATATTATAATAAGCATATGTTAATCTCTGACCAGGCTCATTATTATACGTTAATGCGCTTAAATCTTAATTCTCTGGATTTAGCCTCGGTTTTTGCCATTTTTTATATTTTCTTTTTTCTTCTGTTTTGCTGAAATTTTAGTCTTTTTTTCTTATTCAAAAACTCAGTTACTTCTATTGTTCCATGGCTTAACGTATTATATGTCCTAACAAATTTAAATGGACTCACA
>Ga0163179_10000906_pt1 | contig 21114 bp, 32 predicted proteins | sample AtlANTMetagenome_FD_109643 | JGI IMG/M metagenome (GOLD analysis project Ga0163179, IMG submission 109643) | Marine eukaryotic phytoplankton communities from the Atlantic Ocean - Atlantic ANT 2 Metagenome | ecosystem: Environmental > Aquatic > Marine > Oceanic | place: North Atlantic Ocean...
GAAACAAGTATAGTAGAAGAAGATATTGAAGATATGTTTGCTGGTGTTTTTGATGGAATGGAAATGGGTGATATCTTTGATTTTTTTGAAACAGATAATGATATGGGAAGTGTAGATGATTTGAATATAGAAGAAGAAACATTTACTGAGATGGCATTTGAAGAACCACCAATGATGGAAGAATTTGAAGAAATGTCAACTGAACTATATGAAGAATTAGATATGCCAATGGACATGTTTGAAGCGTTACCACCACCACCAATGATGGAAACAGAAATGGATATGGAAATGGACATGTATGAAGAACTACCACCACCACCAGCAATGATAGAAACAGAAGTGGATATGGATATTGATGAAACACAAACGACAACATTTCAAGTTATCGGTGAGAAACCAGATATGGAAACAGGAATGGATATCGAAACAGAAATGGAAATGGATATGGACGAACAACCATCTACTATGACATTTGAAAGCAATGTTGATTCTAATGAATCAGAAGAATTTGATAGCAATGAATCAGTTGAAACAGAAGATTTAGTTTCAGATGCATCAGAAGAAATGGGTGGAGAACCTATGGTAGAAGAAAAACCTACTACACAAACATTTACAAGTATGACAAATGAAGAAGAAGTAGTTGAAGAAAAACCTACAACAACAGAAGATAATTTAATTGCAGAAGCAGATGAAGTAACTGAAGAAATGCCTACTGAAACTACAGAAGAATCAATTGAATCAGAACCAATTGCAAAATCAGATAGTGTTGAAGAAGAAGTAGATTCTCCAACTGAGGAAAAAGAAGAAAAGTCAACTCTTATATCTAAAAAAGAATCTAATGAAGAAGAAGATAAACCAAAAGATAAAAAATCTGATACTACAACAAGTAAAGTAAAAGTAATAGATAAAACAAAAACAAAAACAACAATTTCAAACGCAGAAGAACAAAAACAACAAAAAGTTGAACTGAAATTAGATATTGATAAACTTACTGAAAAGATTGAGGAAAAGGTTGCAGATGTAAATAAACAATTAGTGGCTGTAAGTTATATTGTATCAGAAGTGATGGTAAAGAATCAACCAAATATAACTGAAGCGTATAAGAATACGAATTCTCGTTTTTTTGATAATCGGCAATTATATAAAAATCAATCAAAAATATATCAGGATAATAATGTTATGTTAGGTGAATATAATTATGGTATTTACGAAAAAGAAAATACTGTTCTTGTAGCAATGAGTGGCGAAGATGGTATGTTGAAGTATCAAACTGACCTAAATAATGCCGTAAATAAAAGACAACAATTAGAAAGAGAATTGTATATTCTCAAAACAAAAAGTTTAAAGAGGTAAGGTAATTAAAAATGGATATATCAAAAATATCAGAAAACTTTTCCAAGTATGCCGTTATAATCGGGGTAGTCATTACATTAGGTGGTGGTTTCATGGCTTGGGGACAATTCAACGCAAGACTGGATGGCATAGAAAAAAGTCAAGGTAGCGACGCTGTAGAAAAACTTGAATCAAGAGTTGCTGACTTAGAAACATCAAATGAAGTTTTAAGAAAAACAATTGATGTTATAGATGCTAAAATGGCTGAGTTGAAATTAAAAGTAAGTAATCCACTCGGAAACTAATATTATCTAAAAGACCTTAAAATTTCCAATTTTATACCGATTTTGTCGGTTTTTCCTATAAATATAAGATACTATTGACATTTTATGAGAATATGTTATGATTATTATAGTATGATTTCAATTAAAGGGGAGAATTACTATGACACCATTAACAGATGAAAAAAGTTTTGATACACTTTATCAAGATTTTGAAGAAATATTAGAAGATTATTGTAGTAGACAATCGCCAGAATTAGAATATGATTGGGAAGGTGAAGAGATTAAAATCGGCGATTGGGATGATAAGGGTAAAGAACACGCTGAAGAAATTGTGAAAAGTTTAGAAAATCTTCAGATTGCTGGCAGCAAACCTTATTTCTACGAAGAAGTAGATAAAGAAAATAAACACAATTTAAATTATAAAATAGGGGTGTTAAGATTGGATAGCTAGGATGATACAAATAGAAAACAAAAAAAGAGAATGAATCATCAAGAATTGGAGAGAAGTTTCATATCTCTTCGAAAGCGTTTTGTAGATATTAAAGTTTACATTAAGGAACATTTCAATAAAGATGGATTATTAAGAGGATTATTACTAGAGTTTGAACGACCATATGAAGAGGGATTATTAGAAAATATAAAGCAATTAGAAAGATTGGATGAATTAGATATTCCTATTGATAGTGAAGAATTAAATATTGAAAAATCTTATCACAAACTTAGTGATAGTTTCCATAAATTAAACCCATATATCTATGAAACTTATCGAGATGATGTGAAATTAAGAGCATTTTTAACTCATATTTTGATGATACTTCAAGATTTAGGTGAACATTATTACCATAAAGCGATTAAAGAACGAGATGATGATAAAACGGATAAAAAAGATAATCCCAAAAAACCCAATAAAGACAGGGTTTTACAGTAAAGATTTGACAAATTGTTTATTCTATGTTATAATATTTGTATAATATGATAAGAAAAATGCACACAAAAGAAGATTTAGATTCTTACACTATTGATGTAAGAAATGATAATGTAGAAGGAGCATTGCGACTTTTAAAGAAAAGAATACAAAAAGATGGTTTGATGTTTGAATTGAAAAAACGAGAACATTATGTGAAACCTAGTGAAAAACGCAGAATCAAAAAAGCCGCTGCGATTATACGACAAAAAAAGACACAAGCAAAAAAAGGTATGAGTAAAGGAAACTATAGAAAATGACTGATGATAATGTGATACAAGGGCCGTGGAAAACTCATGTTAAAGTTCCAGAAATGGAAGAAACTAGTCAGTTAAGATATAACTTAATGTTTGCTGAAGATATAACAAATTCGATTATAGCACAAACACTTCGTGTTCTTGATGAAAATAAAGTTTCAGATAGAGAAAAAGATGTTTTTATAAAAGATTTTGGTTTAGTAAATGAAACTTTAAAATCTTGTATACTTAGACATTTTGGTTTTTTTCATCCTATTCAAATTGTATCGGATATGGCAATGACATCAATTGTAAATGAACAAACGCAGAAGGTTTATTCTCAGTTTGATTTATCACAATTGAATAATAAAGATTTTGACCAAATCTTGAAAGAGGAATAATTATGGTATTAGTTGATATGAATCAAGTAACTTTATCTTCATTAATGATGCAGATAGGTCAATCAAAAGATTTAGAAGTCAATCCAGATTTAGTTAGACATATGGTATTGAATTCTATTCGTACATATAGAATTAAATTTGTAGAAGATTATGGTGAATTGGTTTTATGTTATGATAGTAAACACTATTGGAGAAAAGACGTTTTTCCACAATATAAATCCAATCGTAAGAAAATGAGAGAATCAAGTGATTTTGATTGGAATACTATTTTCAATACACTTAATGTATTAAAAGAAGAACTTAGAGAAAATTTTCCATATAAAATGTTAGAAGTATATGGTGCAGAAGCAGATGATATTATAGCAACTATTTGTGAATCACAAAAAGAAAAGATTATGATTGTTTCTGGTGATAAAGATTTTATCCAATTACAAAAATATAAAAATGTAAAACAATGGAATCCTGTTCAAAAGAAAATGTTGAATGGTAAAAATCCAGAATTATATTTAAAAGAACATATTATTAAAGGTGATAGAAGTGATGGAATACCAAATGTTCTTTCTGATGATAATTCTTTCGTAGATAAGATTAGACAAAAACCACTTACGAAAAAGAAAATACAATCATGGGTAGAACATGATTTTATGGATGTTGCCCCTAATGAACAAGCAAAAAGAAATTATCATAGAAATACTACATTAGTAGATTTATCTAAAATACCACAAGACCTTAAAGATAAGATTAAAGAAACTTATAAGACAACACCTATTTTGGGTGACAGAAAAAACCTTATAAATTACTTTATAAATAATAAGTTAAAAGAATTGACAAATAATTTAGGAGATTTTTAATTATGGTTACAGAAACATATGTTCCACTTTTTCATGAAATTCTTGAACGAGTACATAAAGCAAAAACTAAAGACGAAAAGATTGAGATTTTAAAAAAACACAATAGTGATGGTTTACGTTGGTTTTTAAGAGCTAATTTCGACCCAGATGTAGAATGGTTATTACCAGAGGGTAAAGTACCTTATACCCCGAATGATGCACCAGATGGCACAGAACACACAAGATTACATAAAGAATATAGAACTCTTGATAATTTTATATCACTTCTTGGTGTTATTGCTAAACCAAATATTGTTCAATCACGTAGAGAATCACTTTTTATTCAATTGTTAGAAGGATTGAGTGCTGGTGAAGCAAACTTAGTTGTACAAGCAAAAGATAAAAAGTTGGGTAGAACTTATAAAGGACTATCAATTCCAGTTTGCAAAGAAGCATTTAATTGGGATGACAATTTCATGTTAAAAGATTAGTAAAGATTTGACAAATTGTTTATTATATGTTATAATTATCAGTATAATAAACGAAATATAACAACTAGGGTAAAAATATAGCAACGAGTTTTTATCCTAGTATAAAATAACAAATTTGAGTTGCAAGGTGATTATATCATGGCAAGACAAACTATGACAAGAACTGCAAAGTTCTTAAATGCGCTTCTTAGAGGCGAATCTATTTCTTGGACAACTGTTCAGAAAAGATATGGTTTCAAGTCCCCAAGAACTGTCGTTGACGGTTTTAGAAGAAGAGGATATTGTGTGTATGCAAACAAAGCTGCAGATGGTACTTCATATAGAATTGGCACACCAAGTCAATCTATCATTAAAGCGGGATTAGAATCCGTTTATGGGTTATAAAACCCATAAAGTTTTTGGGTTATAATACCCACTAATCGGTTAGTGGAGCTCTGTAGAGCTCCATTTTCAATTTCATTAAAAATTTACCATATAAATAAATTCAATATGAGATTATCTATAAGAGGTTGTGATACCGAAACCAAAACCAAAACTAAACAAGCTACAAGATGGTATCTTGACCATCTTCTTTCCAAAAGACTTCAATCTAACCTTTCAATTTCCATTCTTTATAGCGATACTCTTTTTAAAGATTACAAAATAGAAGGAGAATGTGAATGGAATGATGAATTTGAAACTCGTAGACCAAAAAAATTTACTATTAATATAGACAATCAAGTAAGACTTAGAAGCAAACTCATAACATTAGCACATGAACTAGTACATCTTAAACAATGGATGAAAGGTGAGATGTATGAATATGTAAGAGATGCAAATAGATATAAATGGAAAGATACTGTAATAGATACTAAAGGAGTAGACTATTATGATTTGCCGTGGGAAGTAGAAGCACATGGCAGAGAAATTGGAATGTTTATACGTATGTGTGAATCATTAAAATGGGCAAAAGAAGATTGGACAAAAGAATATGTGCCTATGTATGGTGATAGAAAATGTGGATTAACTGAGATGCTTCAAAAGCATGAAAAAAATTTGACAAACTTAATTAAATAAAGTATAATATATTAAAAATGTGGAGATATAATTTTGCCTACTTATGATTTTTTAAATACAAATACAAATAAAACGGAAGAACTTTTTATGTCTATTTCAGAAATGGAAGAATATATAAAAGAAAATCCACATATTCAAATAGCACCTGCGGCTCCAGCAATTGTATCTGGTGTAAACACAGAACAAAAAATGGATACGGGATGGAAAGAAACATTACAAAAGATATCAGAAGCACACCCGAATAGTGCTCTTGCAGATAGATATGGAAATAACAAGACAATTAAACAAAAACAAGGTGAAAGGGTGTATAAAGAACACGCAATTAAACAAGCGAAAGAAAAGAAATAATATAAATATGATAATGATACGAGCTAGAAATTTCAGCACAACCTTAGATATTAAAGTATCATCAAAAGGGGTTTGTAAGCTTTTGAAATCCCTCGGCTCATGCATCAATGGGGGGTTGTTACATGACAATCCCTTTTTTTATAGAGGTTATTAAATAATGCCAGAAAAAAAGAAAGCAAAAGAAATTACAGATTCACAATTAATTAAAATAAAACCAGTTACAGATAATCAAAAAGTAGCATTTGACGCATTTAAAAAAGGACAAAATATTTTTCAATATGGTGCTGCTGGAACTGGAAAAACTTTTGTTGCATTATACCTAGCACTTAAAGAAGTTTTAGATTTAAAAAGTCCATACCATAGAGTATGCCTTGTTCGTTCATTACTGACAACAAAAGATGAATCATTTATTCCTAATAAAGAAAATGATACAACACTTTTATATCAAACTGTCTATCAGAATATGGTACAATTTATGTTTGAACAACCAAATGAAGATGCGTTCAGTTCGTTATATGATAGATTAAAAACACAACAAAGTTTATATTTTCTTTCTACTTCCTTTCTTCGAGGATTGACTTTTGATAATTCTATTATTGTTGTAGATGAATGTCAAAATTTAAATTTTCATGAGTTAGATACTATTATAACAAGAGTTGGACAAAATAGTAGAATTATTTTTTGTGGTGATGTAGACCAAAGTGATTTAGTTAGGACACAAGAAAAAAATGGTATTTTAGATTTTACTAGAGTGCTTGAACAAATGGATGAATTCACATTAGTTGAATATAATTTAGGTGATATAGTTCGTTCTGGATTTGTTAGAAATTATTTAATTAATAAAATTAAATTAGGACTTGCTACTGGTTAATAAAAAAAAATATTATTAATATAGGATGTTAATATAATGAAAAAAATATATGAATTTAAAAGGGAAATAAAATATGTTCCCGAACTTTCAACACAAAATATAGATAGAAAACGATACTATGTAACACCGAAGAAACTTCTTTATCCATCTATAACTACAGTTTTATCTCAACGAGGTAAACAGGGATTATTAGAATGGAGAAAACGAGTTGGAGAAGAAGTAGCAAATCATATTACTAGAACTTCTGCTAGTAGAGGCTCTGCTGTTCATAAGATGTGTGAAGATTATTTAATGAATCAACACATTTATAATCCAACCGATTTTGAAAAACATTCACAAAGACATTTTCTTGGATATTGTTTATTCAATAGATTAAAAGAAGAAGTTTTACAAAATATTGATAATATATATGCACAAGAAACAACATTGTGGTCAGATAGATTAATGGTTGCTGGTAGAGTGGATTGTATTGCAAAATATAAAGATGTTCCTACTATTATTGATTTTAAAACATCAAGAAGTGAACGAAATGATGAGTGGAATGAAAACTATTATATACAAGCAACAGCATATTCTGAAATGTTTGAAGAAAGAACAGGAATGAAGATAGACCAGATTGCTATTCTAGTTGTAACTGAAGATGGAACTGTTCAAGAGTTTGTTAAAAATAAAAAAGATTATTTACATCTATTAGATGAAGCTTTAGAGGTTTATTCTCTTAAAGATAATGCACAAGGTCTTACTGCGAATTAGATACTTGAGGGGCTGTAGCTCAATAGGGAGAGCGCCTGCTTTGCAAGCAGGAGGTCGCAAGTTCAATTCTTGTCAGCTCCACTTGACAAATGATAGAAAATAAGTTATAATAAATAACAAAATAATCCATTAAGTAATATGGTAAGACGGAGATTCGATTTCTCCCGCCTCCAAGAATTACTAATTATATGAGGGGGCGTTCTGGGTTCGATTGCGATACGAAAGGGTTATGTTAAGATAACTGATAACATTAATTATCAATTAGCTGCTTAAAAGAAGTAGCGGGAGTTTGGTGGTTTCCTTGGCAACATAAAAACCACCACTAGAGGTAAAAATGTCATTTAAAACACAAAGAACATTTGAGTTAGAAATAGAACAGATTATTAAAAATTATGAAATGTCTCACATGCAAGCAGTCTTACATTATTGTGAAACTAATGATATAGACCCATCATCGATTAATAGATTGATATCTAAAACTTTAAAAGAAAAAATAGAATCAGAAGCTAGAGATTTAAATTTTTTTCCAAAGAGAGGCAAACTTCCCGATTTATAATATAATGGATTCATATGATGCATACAAGTTATATCTTGGTATCAAAACACATTTCGAAAAAGGTAATTATGATTTTGTTCAATATGGTGGAAAAACAAGGTCAACTAAAGAATCTTTTTTAAAAAGAAACGATAGAAAGATTTTTTATAAAGTATCTAAATCACATTCTAATCTGACAGATTTAAAAAACTATTATATTGCAAACTTTATTCAAACACATAAAGGTTGGGTTGGAGAATTTTCTGAAAAAAATTATTCTGATTGGAAAAAAAGAATTGAAAGTTTATCATATATATTTGAACAAAATATTTTATTATTAATAAATGAAATTTGTGTTAATAAAAAAGATTACGATATAAATAATTTCGAACATATTTTTGAATGTGAGAAAGGAAAACATCCGATTCTTTTGAAGGGATATCTTTCAAAAAGAATTTTTCCAGAAACGCTAATAATTTTGGATGATATCCTTTCTTATTTTAAAGAGTGGGATAAAATGTTGAGTGATGATATAATCTGGCCAGAAGAAAAAATCTTTCTTAATAAGTATAGAAGATTTCTCGAATTTGATAAAACCAAATATAAACTTGCTTTGCGTAAATTGGTAAAATTAAATTTGGGAGATAAATAAAAATGTCAGATAGTATAAAAAAGTTATCAGAAAATAAATGGTTATTCAGATATACCATTTCATCTGTTAATATACAAGACAATAAGAAGAAAAAAGATATAGAGATTAATTTTGATATCTCTAATATGAATCAAGTCGGTATCTGGACTATTTCAGAAGATAGTTTAGAAGACTTGACAAACGATACAAAATAAGTTATAATAAACTTATTATGTTTTATATCATGAAAGAACTTGGATAAGACAAATATGTACACATAAGGAGAATACGATATGTCGTTAGAATCATTGAAACGAAATAGTGGTTTAGATAAACTACTTACAGCAGTTGAAAAAGAAACTGCACCCATTGATAAAAAAAGTTTTGTTGATGAAAGATTTTGGAAACCAGAACTTGATAAAACAGGAAATGGTTATGCTGTTATCAGATTTTTACCAGCACCAGATAATGAAGATATGCCATGGTCTAAGGTTTGGAGTCATGCTTTTCAAGGCCCAACTGGACAATGGTACATTGAAAATTCATTAACAACTATGAATGGGAAAGACCCTGTCTCTGAAGCAAACACACTTCTTTGGAATACTGGAAATGAGCCAGATAAAGAACTTGCAAGAAAGAGAAAAAGGAAACTTAATTACTATTCTAATATTTTAGTAGTAAGCGACCCAAAACACCCAGAACACGAAGGTAAAGTAAAACTTTTCAAATATGGAAAGAAAATCTTTGACAAATTGATGGAAGCAATGCAACCACAATTTGAAGATGAGTCACCAGTAAATCCATTTGATTTCTGGAAAGGTGCTAATTTCAAATTAAAAATCAGAAAAGTAGATGGTTATTGGAACTATGATAAATCAGAATTCGAAAAACCTAGTGCTGTTATTGACGGAGATGACAAGAAATTGGAAGAACTCTGGCATCAACAATACTCACTTGCTGAATTTACTTCTGCATCTAATTTCAAATCATATGATGAATTGAAAGAAAGGTTTGAAAGAGTAATTGCAGGTACTACTACTGTAGGTAATGCTGCTGATTTAACTGAAACTGCACCTGCACCATCAGTTGATAGCGATACTGCACCATCAGTTAGTAATGATACTACATCATCAGATGATGATAGTGAAAATGCTATGTCTTACTTTGAGAAACTTGCTCAAGAGTAGGTCTTAAACTTAAAGGGGACTTCTTTAAGTTCCCTTTTAAAAAACTCGGAGTCCATTATTATGAAAAGACAAAAACAAAGTTCAAAAGCTGAATATCTTAAAAAGTATGATAAGTCTATGCAACCTTTATCTTCTTTAGGTAGTGGTTTGGTTGGGAAAGCATTATTGGCACTTCTATTTGTTGCTATATTGATGTTTGTGATTAATTAACCACTAATGCCAGTTCTAAATAAAATTCTACTGTGGTCAACGACTGGTGGAGTATAGTTATTGACAGAATCATTTTTGACAATTTGGCTATTGCTGTTGGCAATGTTTATCATACCATCTCCCTTCTCTTTTTTTCCTTTAAGGTCTTTTGATTCTTGACTAACTTTTTCTAAAGCATCACTTTTTAATTTAGAATTTACTGGTACAAAACCTAAACTTTTCTTATCTGCTTGGTCTTTTATAATTTTTTCATCATCTTTTTTTGTGCCCATTAATCCCATATCTACCAATTTTTGTTTTCGCCGTGCTAACTCTATTTTTTGTTCTTCTGGTGACATTGCATTAAATTCTTTACGTCTTTGCATTAATCCTTTCACACCTTTAAATAGTAAAACTCCAGCTGTACCAGCAAGAAGTACTGGTAGAGCTGTACTCATTGCACCAGCGAGTAAAGCTTTACCTCCAATACCAGCAAGTAATCCCCCCTTAGCAGCACCAACTCCTGTTATCATACCAGTTTTAGCGGCGGCGCCAAGACCAACTGCTCCTTTAAGTTTTGTAAGCAAACCACCAATTCCTTTAAGACCACGAAACGCTTGAACTGCTCCAGCAGCCTTTAGGATATTATCAGATGATAATAATCCACCACCTTTATCAGCACCTGCACCAGCAGCTACCATACCAGCGCCACCTGCTTTTGTTGCATTTAGTAATTCTTTTTGAGACTCTCCATCTTTTTGTGCCTGTATTTTAGCTTCCCTTCTGTTATCTTTAGAAAACTCCATTTGGTCTTCATAATGTTTGTTAGCTTCGTCTAGTCTTTCAGTTACATTGGCATCATGTACTCTAAGACTATTTCCTGTTGTAGCATGTTTTGCTAAGTCTGTTATTTGTTTTAATATACCTTTTTGAATAGTTGGCGAAGAAGAATCTTGTTGTTTAAGTATTTCTATTACTCGTGTATAATAGTTTTCGTTTCCAAGTAAAATATTTTTGTTCGTATCATCAAGTTGTTCAAGAATTTCTGTATTGATGTTGTCCATCATAGCAGTTTGCATAAATTTAGCTTGATTTGCTGATTGTTTATCAGATGCTAAGTCATCTTTTGATTTTTGCTTATTGAGTTTTGTTTGTTCTCTAAGTTCTTTTACAGTTAGTCCCTGTGCTTTTGCTGCTAGCGCATCTCTAGTTCTAAATTTATCTGTAATACTACCGATTATTGACGATGTAATATTATCTAGTCTGCTAGCTACATCTTTTCCTTCATCTTCGCCTTTTCTTAAAAAGTCTTGAATAAATGAAGGCACAAGAAATTCTGCATCAGCAATTTTTCTTACAAAGTCGCCAATTTTGCTAGGTTTACTGGCTCTTTCTTTTTTAAGTTTGTCTATATCTAAGTTTAGATATTCATCTTGTTTTTTTCCTAATCTTGTTTCCAATTCAAAACGCTCTTCTTCTGTTTTCAGTATGTTTTCAGAAACTTTGCTACTTTTTCTATCTGCTAAATAGTGTAGAATTGGTAATTTATTTTTTTCTGCCATTTAATTATTCACTCTCTTTTTTTGGTGGTTGTGATGGACTTGATGTACTATTCACATAAAGACCAAACCATGCTGCTCCAGCACCAACTACGATTGATACAAGACCTGCTTGTTGTGTGTTTGGATTTTCTAAAACCATAAACCATTGTACAACATCATAAAAAAGATATATGTACGTTGCAATAAAGAATCTAGGAAATAATCTTAAAGTGTCTAATGTATTAGCACCTTCTCTTATTTTATTGTTCCAACTCATTTAAGTCTCCTTTTTTACTTTTTCATTTTCTTCAGTAATATGTTGTATCAATAAACCCATGTATATTTCTCTTTCCCATGGCATCATATTTTCAAGTTCTTCTAAACTATAGTTATGATGTTGCATCATAGCAAAGTTAGTTTGGAAATAATTTCCCAAGTTATCATGAGAAAGAGCTATGTAAAAAAACTTTCTATACCTTCCATATTTATAGTATTTTCTACATTTGTGTTAGGGTTTATCACTTTTATTTGATGTTTTATTTTAGGCATAGTATCAAAGAAATCTAAAACACTACTTAAATTATCTGTATTCATAGATTCTATAAATTCTATTAAATCTTCATCAGACATATCTACTCTTTCATAAATTTTATCGCCTTCAGTAATTTGATGCACACATTTTACTACTATATCATAACTATTATCTGAATTTATACTATCAATTGTATAAATTCTTGGATAAGTCATGATAAGTTGTACATCATCTGTTAATTGAATTTTATTTGTATGATTGTCGCCTATTTCAACTTTAACATCATTTAAATCTATTTCAGTTGGTACTCTTGTTATACCATCATCATTGCATAAAAGATTTAGAGTAATTTTGTCTCCAATTGATTTTCTTCTTATTTGTAGAAATACATATTCAACATCAAATACATATGCTTCTTTGCTGTTTATTTTTCCGAAAGTACAATTTTCTATAATTTGTGAAATTGCATCTAACATCTCTTTTTTGTTTTCACTTTCTTGTGCTAAAAGCAAAAGTTTTTGTTCTTTGACAAGAAATGGTCTGTATTTGATTTTTTCTTCTGTAGAAGGTAACACCAACTCATATATTGGTGTATCTAATTTTGGTAATCCCATAATTATATCATCCTTTAATTAATTTATAGTCGTGTCAAAACTTTTGGTAATTTTGAAATTAGTTTTCTCTCCACTTGGTTGATTGCTATGTTTGCTAATCTGTTTAAGAAACTACTACCAGCACCGCCGGGAAGAATTTCCCAATATCTATATGCGAAACTAACACTCATTTTTTCTATTTGGTTTGCATTTGCATAACCCATTTCAATAGAACCAATTGTTTTTGGAAATGCTTCCATAACTCTTACACCAAGTCTTCTTGTATCTTTTTCATCCAATTGATATATATCAATATTTCCTACATAATTATAATAATAGTTAGCACCGAAATTATCGCCGGCGTTCATATTGTATGCAGTATTTTGCCATTCGTGAAAGAATTTTTGTTCTTTGTGGTCATTGGAAACATAAAATGTTGCTGATAAATCTTCATAGGTTGAACCCATAACAACATTTCTTATTGGCCCATATCCAGATAAATCTTCTTTTGTTTCAAGATTTCTGCCAGGAAAAGCAATTGTTTCTGCATTATAAGAAATTGCTCTTGTGTTATTATTGCCGTCTAATGCTTGACTAATTGCACTAATTGTACCACCACCACCAGCACCACTTTGAATACCAGATGGTGGGCCGATTACTACTTCGTATCGTGCTGATTTTGCTAATCCCTCTCTGCTTAGAAATAAACCCAGAAATTCATTAATTACTGAATATCCTAAACCTTCCCAAAAATTTCCCATTACGCTACGCTTTTAATCCCTTTAAAATTTTTTCCAAAACGAATGTGTTTCCTGCTATTTATATAGACTTGTCGAATCACTTTCATATTTTGAACTATATTTCTGTTGAATCGTGTGTTTGGTTTTACGAATCTTTGAAGTGGTAATAGTAGTGCTATTGGAAGTTCAGTTGCATTTAATGTTAAAAATCGAGACCTAACACTTTTATAAGTATATTTTCTTATTAGTGGACGCATTACTTTAAATCTTGATATTTTAGACCAAGTTGCTCTATATAAAGTTTTTTCGTCTATATCATCATTTGTTGCAAATCGTGAAAATATATTATAAAAATCTTCTCTGAAAGCAGGTGGAAGATAGTGAACATTTATACCTGTGAATCCATCATCCAATCTTCTTAATGGAAAAACTAAAGGAAACATATCAAAATAAGGTAAGTTCTTTTTTTGTTCTGGTACTGGGTCGTAAAAGAACATATTAAATCTATACATTTGTACTCTGTTTGTTCTTCGTTCCCATACAGGGAGGAGTTCGCTGGGTTTTTCACTTTGGTCAATAAGGTCTGCTACTTTTCCTTGAAACCAATCGAAAGGTGGAGTATCACCAAGTAGTTGTTCTAAGACTTTATCGAATACGGTTGCCATATGAATATTTAGGTTAGTAACCTAAATTATCTTCAGTTAGAATTTGAAATTCCATGTCATTATTCTTACAATATTCTTCTGCAAATTTCCATTTTGCTTGGTTTTTATGCCATTCTTTTAGTTCACCATACCATCTTCGTGTTTTTCTTTTGGGTTTAAGATTTGGTTTTTTTAAATACTTTTTTGGTTTAATTTCTATGATACGTTTTTTTGTAGAACCATCTGATAGTTGTATTTTGATGTAGAAATCTGGAAAGTATCTATGTCGTTTATTATCCCATGATGATATGTATGGAATAATGATTTCTTCACTTGCCCATTCGAGTATCATGGGATTTTCATCACAATATTTCATGAAACGTCTTTCCCATAAAGACCTATAAAAGACATTGGTAGGGTTGCCTTTATATTTCTTTATATTTTTAGGACTAAATTTTCCTTTATAAGACATGATTACATACATCCATTATAAATAGATTACACAAGGATATTTATATGCCCAGTATAAAAGACATAATAGCAGGACAATCAGTTGGTGTTGGCAAACGAGTAATAAAAGCGGGTGCTGATAAACTTCGAGGTATTATCAATGATAGAGGTCTTGGTAAAATGCCAAGTTTTGGTAATTTCAAGACAGAGAGTTTAACATACCCAATGGATGTTGTTGATGACCCTAGACAAGGACATTATGTTGTATTTACTGTAAGAGAGATTTCTAAACCAGCAGAAGTGCAGAAACAAGAGGACGCCGAAGCAAAAGCAGAATTTGAGAAATTTGATAAAAGAGTAAAAACTGGCGGTCTTATGGCAGAAGGACTGAAGATAGAGGAAGGTTATGCATTAAAAGAAGAAAAAAGACAGGCAGATGCTGCGTCTAATATCAAAATACAACAAGACTATGAAACTAACTATGCTGATGAAGTAACGAGAGAAAACGAAAGAAAATATATAATGCGTCCACCTACTCGTAGAACTAGTACATTGATAACTTTATATATGCCACCACAAGTTAAAAATATAACAGGTGCTGAATATGAAAGTACGGAAGTGTCGCCATTAACTACAACGGCAGCAGCTTCGATTGGTGCAATGTTAAGAGACGATATTGATATGGGAGATATACCTGTGGCATCAGCAGGTAAAGCAATTGTGAAGAAGATGGCGGAACTAATTGAACAAGTTGGTTTTGGTGGAGCATCTGACCAATTGCAATTGTCTACTGGAATTGCGATTGGTGATAGAATGGAATTTGTTTTTAAAAATCCTAAGAAAAGAGCATTTCCATTTCAATTTGATTTTTATCCAAAATCTGAAAAAGAAGCACAAGAAGTTCATCAAATTATACAAACTTTTAGAAAACATATGTTGCCGACAACAATGAGTCAAAACAGTTTGAAAGGTAATCCTATTTTTAAAGTTCCAAACCAATTTAATATAGAATATTTTTATAAAGGTAATGAAAATAGTTTTCTTAATAAAATAGGAAATTGTTATTTAACTGATTGTGATATTACATATGGTGGTGATAGATATACGGCATTTACTAAAAGTTCAACAAAAGATGGAGAAGCTGGCGCCTCACCAACGGAAATACATATGACACTTAACTTTCAAGAAATGGATATCATTACTCATGAAGATGTCCAAGAAGGATTTTAAAAAATGTATTTTAATAATATACCAAAAATTTTATATCAAGATAGAAATACTGACACTTATAAACTTGTAACAAATTTACTTCGTAGAGTTAAGATTCGTGCAAAGGTAAAAGAAAATGCTGTTTTGTTGGACACTTATGATGTAAAAGATGGAGAAACACCAGAAATAATTGCACACAAATATTATGGTGATTCAGAATATCATTGGGTTGTTCTTTTGGTAAATGATATTACAGATAGATACCATGAATGGCCAATGTCTTTCATTCAATTTGAAGATTATGTAAATGACAAATATTCAGATGTTAATGGAACACATCATTATAAAATTGCACAAACATCTGGAGATACATCAAAGTTTATAGAAGTTTACGACCCATCACTTTTAACAGATGCTGGTGCGTCAAGTGATAGTGATGCATATGGTAGTGCAACTGCTGTTACTAACTTGGAATATGAAGAAGAATTACAAGACACAAGACGTAAAATAAAATTATTAGACCCACGATTTTTAGATACATTCGTAACAGAATATCAAGAATTGATTGCATAATAGGATTACACAATGTCAGATACATTAAATTACGCTGGTGACTTTAGAGTAGAAAAAGCAGAGATATTAACATCTACTGGTGTAGTTATTAATATTGCACCATTTTTATTACATGTTACTATTTTTGAAGATATTCTTACACCAAGTTTATCTGGTGATATAGTTATGTTTGATAATCAAAATATGATTTTGAATGGGCCTTTCATTGGACAAGAACAATTAAGATTGGTTTTAAGTACACCAACCATGCAAGACAAGAAAGATAAGTTATATTTTGTTGAAGAACCTTTGATGATTTATAAGATTAAAAAACAATCAAAAGTAAATAATTCAACACAAACATATGTTTTATCTTTTATTACTAATGAAACACTTACTAATGAAAGAATGAGTGTATCAAAATCATTTGATGGAAGTTTTTCAGATTTAGTAGAAGATATGTTTTTATCAGAATTAAAATCAACAAAATCCATAATGCTTGAAGAAACCATTAATAGTAAAAGAATTGTTATTCCTGATATTAAACCATTTGATGTTATTAGAAATGCAATGGTGCAATCTATTTCTAAACAAAATGAATTTGCTTCATTTGTATTTTATGAAACAAAAAGTGGATATCATTTCAGAAGTTTAGAAAGTTTATATGCTAAAAAATCTGTATATGATTATGCATTTTTTCAAGCAAATGTAAAAAATGATGATGATAAGATAGCTTCAGATTATTCTAGGATTAGAAATTATAAAATTTTGGGTAGTTCTGATTTATTGTTAGGCACAAGAGGTGGATTTTTTGGTTCTAATCTTCTTGTACATGATAGTTATAATAAAGAAGTAAATAGATATACTTTTAATTATTTTGATAATTTTCACGAAAAAGAACAGATAGGATATTATGATGGTGGAAGCGGTAAGTCAAATCCTATTTTTAGTCAAGTTCAAGTAGATAACGATGGAAATAGAATTTCAGATTTTCCAAATTCCAGAACACATTTTCATTCTACAGCAATTAAAAATACAACAACAGGAACGAGTGCAAGTCATGAAGTAAATGGTAATTTTTCTTTTTCTGGTAGTAAAATAAATGAATGGTATTTACAAAGACAAAGTAAATTTATGGGATTATCTTTTAGTCATATTTTGGAAGTTGATATTGCTGGAATAACTGGTATAGAAGCAGGTGATACTATTAATATAGAATTGCCAATTACTGGTGTAGGAAATACACTAGGTGAGAGAGTTGATACTATACGTTCTGGTAAATTTTTGATTAAAGAATTAAGACATGATTTTAATATGACTGATAAACAACATGGAATTAAAATGAATGTAGTTAAAAATTCAGTAAGCAAATACCATAGTTCTGGAGCAAATGCACCAACATAGGGGGTAATCATCTAAGATTAGAAAATATTAAAAGAACAAAACCTAAATGAAAACAAGGGAGTACTTCAATGATAAATTTTAAGAAAAGAAAGAATAGATTACTAAAATTACGAAAAACAAAGAAAGCATTACAAAAAACATTAAAAATGATAGAATCTGAAGAGTATAAATATTACCACAGTTTATATGATAAGAAAAAGGAAAAAAACCTAATACCATATGAGACATTATAAAGAATTAAAAGAAGGACTTCAAGATAAAAATATCTTTAAAGCTATTTTCCTTGCTGGTGGGCCGGGAAGTGGTAAGTCTTATGTTGTAGGACAATCTACTACACCATTTCAAGGATTAAAAATAATTAATAGTGATGACGAATTTAATAAAATATTAAAATTTGAAACAACACATATTCGTGGTGGTAAGAACGCAAGTCCTTTATTTGGTAAAGACCCAAAAGCGCCTGAAACTATTGAACACCCATTCGCACAAAAGAAAAGAGCAGAAATTGCAAAACCAAGAACTGAAAAAAGACAACGTGCTCTTGAATTAGGTAGGTTAGGTATGATTATTGATAGTACTGGTGCTAAGATAGAGAAAGTTAATCAACAAATTAAAAGTCTCCAGAAATTAGGTTATGATTGTTATCTTATCTTTGTTGATACAACTTTAGAAGTTTCATTAGCAAGAAACAAAGAAAGAGCTCGTGGTGGTAGAGATAGACAACTTCCAGATAACATAGTAAAAAAAGATTGGCAAAATGTTCAGAACAATAAAATGTTATTAAAGCGTTTTGTAGGAAGTCAAAATTATATAGAAGTTCAAAATGATAATGCTGGAGAGAATGTTTTTAAAAAACTTGGTCAACATATAAAACTATTTCTATCAAGAAAAGTTCAAAACGAAATAGGTAGAGCATGGATTAGTGGTGAAATGGAAAGACAACAAATTAAAAAATATATTCCACCTAAACCAGATGATGTAAGTAGTGCGCCGGGAGCACATAGACATATAAAAATTGGTGGAGAACAAAATTCAGCAAAACCACCATTGGGTACATCAAGATTGTATCAAACAAAAGGAAGATATGTTGCGAAACATAAAAAGTTAATGAACAAACTTGCGATTGCGAAACGGAGATAGATAAATGTACGAATATCATTGTAAAATTCTAAAAGTTATTGATGGTGATACTGTTGATGTAGATATAGATTTAGGATTTGGTGTTTGGTTAAAAAAAGAACGAGTAAGAGTAAATGGTATAGATACACCAGAAAGTAGAACAAGAGATAAAGAAGAAAAAAAATTTGGATTAATATCAAAGAACAGAGTAAAGCAATTGCTTCCAGTTGGTAGCACTCAGATACTTAAAACCGAGAGTGATAGAAACGGAGAAGATAAGAAAGGAAAGTTTGGAAGAATTTTAGGAGATTTTGTATTTAACAAACCTGTTTCTAATGATGACAAAATTCCAATCTTAGAAATTGGTGGGGTAAGACTATCTGATGTTTTAATTGATGAGAACATGGCAGTCAGATATCATGGACAATCTAAGGATGATATTGCTGAACAACATATCAAGAACAGAGAATTATTAATTAGTAGAGGATTAGTATAATGTTAAGATTTGCTGATTATAAAAATAAGATTTCTAAATCGGTACACTATCACGTAGAACATAATATACCATTTGCTGAAAACATTTATAGACTTCATAGTGAAGAATTTTATAAGTTGTTTAGAGAAGCAAGAGAATTATACAATAAAGGTGTATTGCTTGAATTAGATGATTGGGATAAAGATTTACTAGAAAGCGATATTGGTGAGTTTGGTTTCTATGATGGCAAAAAAGTACCTTTAGATTGCCCTTTACAAGAAGAAGAAGATGTAGAACTTAATAAACCTAAAAGAGGTGGGCCGAAAAAGTTTTATGTTTATGTAAACAACCCTAAAACAGGCAATGTTAAAAAAGTAACCTTTGGAGATACAACTGGACTTAAAGTTAAACTTAACGACAAACAAGCAGCAAAATCATTTGCTGCTAGACATAAATGCGACCAACAAAAAGATAAAACAAAAGCTGGATACTGGTCTTGTAATTTACCAAGATATGCAAAAAGTTTAGGATTAAGTGGTGGTGGTAATTTTTTCTGGTAATAAACATGCAAAAGTTAGACGATATAAAACCATATTCAGATAATGATAACATCAGAACTTTTAGTTATGACGTTGATGATGATGAATTAATTTGGCACAGAGATAAAAATAGTAGAACTGTAGAAGTTTTATCGGGTGTTGATTGGAAATTTCAAAGAGATAATGAATTACCTTTTGTTATGAAAGTCGGAGATACGATAAATATAGAGAAAATGACTTATCATAGAATTCATAAAGGACAAGATAAGTTGGTTATAGAGATACAAGAACATGAAGACTGATAAAACAACAACTAAACAAGATAAAGAGATTAAAGACCGAAAAGGTAGTCAACCTGCGAAATATTATGCTAAAGATGCTGAAGGCGATGACATGGCTAAATCTACTAAACAAGCGAGAGCAAGACATTTCGAAAAGGGTACGAAGAAAGATGATGACGACCCATCAGCATATAAACCAGCACCAGGCGATAAGTCAGCAAAAACAAAACCATCAAAATTTACATTGAAATATAAAAAGATGTTTGGTGAAAGAAGAAAACAAGCAGTTGCTGGTGGTAAAGTTCAGAAACTTGTTACTGGATTTGGTCTAAAATATAAAGGTAAAACCTATAAAGAAATAGATATGGAACTAAAAGGTGTTGATAATGTATCTCAAATGGTTACATTTAATATTGTTCATCCAAAAGAAATTTTTGGTAATGAAATTAAACTTCCATTTAAAACTATTAGAAGAGGGCCTTTTATGGCAACTGAAGCACCTAGAATTCCTAGAAAGAAAGGACAACCTGCAGGGAGTGATAAACATTCAGACTTATATACAGATGAAAATCCAGAAGGCACAATACATGGTTTAGGATTTAAAGATGTACCAACTGCAAAAGCAAGTGTATCAAAAATTGAGAAGTCAGATAGAACACATGCACACAAGATACAAGCTGCGATTGCAATGGAACAGAGGGCAAAAGAAATGGGTAAAAAAGCAGAAGCAGCAATCTATCGTGCATATATTGAGAAGATGAAAATCAAAACTAAGAAGATGAATGAAGAAAGAAAAATGAGTTTTACAAATTTTTATAAAGATAAAAAAATGAATGAAGATAAAGCTGATAAATCATTGAAAAAGAAAGCAGAAGCATCTGGTATGTCATTTTCTATTTTAAAGAAAGTTTATAATCGTGGTGTAGC
>Ga0163179_10000907_pt1 | contig 21110 bp, 17 predicted proteins | sample AtlANTMetagenome_FD_109643 | JGI IMG/M metagenome (GOLD analysis project Ga0163179, IMG submission 109643) | Marine eukaryotic phytoplankton communities from the Atlantic Ocean - Atlantic ANT 2 Metagenome | ecosystem: Environmental > Aquatic > Marine > Oceanic | place: North Atlantic Ocean...
GAAACCGACGGTCTCTTCTGGCATGGCTACGAAGAGGATTGCGGCACCAACGGGCAGCTATGGGCGCGCGGCAATGGATGGGCTGTGATGGGGCTCGTCGAAACATTGAAATTTCTGCACGATTCTCATCCCGCAAGAAAGGAACTTCGGGAGCGACTCGATCGATTGATCCACGCCTTGAGGCGGCATCAAGACAAATCTGGGTTGTGGCACACCGTTGTCACCCACCCTGAAACCAATTTGGAATCCACACTCGCTGTGATGACCGCCTTCACTCTCCACGAGGCGTTTACGGCAGGATTAACCGACCCCAAAGCGTTCGGGAAAATGGAGCGGGATGCCCGTTCCGCCGCAATTAGGTGCATTAAAGACGATGGAGGGTTGGACCTGGTAAGTGATGCCACTCCCATCGGCGAGTTGAAAATGTACGCCACGCGACCCTTCGACGTATTCCCTTGGGGGCAGGGCCCCGTGATGCTAATGCTAGCCCAAGACACTTTATGAAAATAGCCAAAATTGAAACCTTCGCGGTTCAGGCAAAACCGATTGACAAGAAAAGCTACTGGGGGAGCCGAGGCTGGGGCGATGAAAACCGCTCGCCCGAACTCTCCACCGAGTATCCTCCCCCACTGCGTCGGCGCTTTATCTATTCCAAGACCATCGATACCGTTATCGTTAAAGTGACGACGGATGACGGACTCGTTGGATGGGGCGAATCGAAAGCTCCCGTGGCGCCGCAGGCCACCAAACAAATCATCGATCTTCTTTTGATCGACATCGTCATGGGCGAGGATCCTCACGATGTAGTCGTTTTGTGGGAGCGCATGTATGCGGGCATGCGCGTCCGTGGCCATCGGGCAGGTTTCTATCTCGAAGCGATTAGCGGGATCGACATCGCTTTGTGGGACCTGATCGGAAAAGCGTCCGGAAAACCCCTTTTTCAACTGCTGGGAGGATGTTTTCGCAACCCGGTTCGGATCTACGCCTCTGGATTGCCTGCCCTCAGTTACGATATGCCGGAAGAAGCCTTCGAGCAATTGGCAATGGATGCTAAGGATTTGAAAGATCGTGGATATAATGGACTGAAAATGGCCATTGGCCGTGGATTCAAAGGTGATCTAAAGAGTATCCGAAAAGTGCGCGAAACCCTGGGCCACGATTTCCTGATCTACACCGACGCAGCAGGCGTCTACGACCGTGCCCAAGCCATGCAGATCGGGTACGAGCTTCAAGAGCTTGGCTGCATGTGGTTTGAAATGCCAACCGCTCCCGAGGATGTGGCAGGATACGGCGAGATCGCCAAGGCTTTGCGTATACCGATCGCGACTGACTCGCTCACATCGCGATACGAAACAGCGGAATTCATTCGTGCGGAGGGGCTGGACGTCGTCCTGCCAGATGTATGTCGGGCTGGTGGTCTCACTGAGTGTAAACGGATCGCCGAGATGGCCGATGGGTTCGGCCTCGCTTTTGCCCCTCACATTAGCATTGGTTCAGCTATCCACTTCGCCGCTAGCGCCCATCTGGCAACCGCCATGCCCAATACTATCACCTCGGAGTACTGGTTCGGCGACAATCCGCTCGGAAACGGAATCCTCAAGGAGCCCCTCCGTCTCGAAAACAGCTACATGTATACCCCAGAAAAGCCAGGTCTCGGGATCGAGATCGACGAAGCGGCACTACAAGCCGTGATGACTTGATTAAACGCTAAATTACCTTGGCTGCGGTACCAGCAGAGCGCTGAGCAAGTGAAGTTCTTGTTGCACGATCCATAGATGGTCCCTAAAGTTATCTCCAATAGTAGACCCCAACGCCCATGAATCGCCGATCCTTTTTGAAAGCCAGCGCCGTCGTCGGAGCGGCCGCGACCATTTCAGCTCCCAACATCCTGAGAGGGCACAATCTAAATGAACGACTAAATATCGCGATGATCGGTATTGGCAATCGCGGTCAGCGAAACACGGGCTATTTCTCGGGGGAAAACATTGTCGCCCTTTGCGATGTGAACGCGGACAAGGTCGGGATTGCGGCCAAGTTTTTTCCTAAAGCGCGGCGGGCAAAAGACTTTCGCCGTTTGTTTGACCATGAGAAGGAATTTGACGCGATCGTTGTATCCACTCCTGAGCATACACACGCCTTTGCCACTCTTCCAGGACTTCAATTAGGCAAGCATGTCTACTGCGAAAAGCCTTTGACTTATAACATCGAAGAAGCACGCATCATTCGCATAGCGGCCCGCAACGCAAACGTGGTCACGCAGATGGGAACGCAAAACCACGCCAACGACAACTATCGCCGCGTGGTCGAACTCATTCAATCCGGGTCGATCGGCGCGGTTCGGGAAGCCCATGTCTGGAATTCACGTGCTTGGGGCTGGCATGCGAGCGAACAGGCGGCTCGCGACGCGAAAGATCGCTACATCGTTGTTCGTCGTCCCAAAAAACCTCAGCCGATACCCGCTAGTCTGGACTGGGACCTATGGGTAGGGCCCGCGACAGAAACTCCTTTCCACAACGTTTATTTCGAAGGCCCTTTGTGGTATCGCTGGTGGGACTTCGGCAACGGCACCATGTCCGACTTGGGAAGCCATTGGATTGATCTTCCTTTCTGGGCTTTAAAGCTCGAAGCACCCCTCACCATCGAAGGCAAGGGACCAAAACCACACGAAGCCATGGCGCCCGCTTCCATGCAAGCGATTTATGAATACGGTGCCCGAGGCGATATGCCACCGGTAAAGCTGACCTGGTATCAAGGCTTGCAAAAGCCGCAAATCTGGAAAGAGCATGGAATCCCTCAGTGGTCCAGTGGCCATCTATTCATCGGTGACAAGGGAATGCTGTTGTCGGACTACAATAAGCATATCTTGCTCCCCGAAGACAAATTCGTCGGTTTCAAGGGGCCGGAACCGTTTGTTCCCAGATCGGCCAACGGTCATCGTCAGGACTGGGTTGACGCGTGCAAAGGGGGAGCTCCGACCCTTTCCAACTTTGAATATTCCGGCCTGCTAACTGAGGCCAACCATCTTGGCAACGTCGCGTATCGTACCGGCAAGAAAATCCATTGGAACGCTAAGGAAATGCGAGCCACCAATGCGCCTGAGGCCGAGCCATTCATACGACGCGAATACCGAAGAGGGTGGACGCTTAGTTAACAACGCCAAAAACTCTTAATTCAGGCAGTTCGCTTCCGGCAAACAAACTCCCATACAGAGTATTCAATAATCCTTTACTCAGCGTACTTATCAACCGTTAGGTCGTCGCAGTCGTACTCCAAGAAGGGGTCGCTGGTCAGCACGGAGGTATTCTGATGAGTGTGCGGCTGGGCTAGGTACACGGGATCGACGACCGTGTACTCACGCTTGAGTTCATTACCTGCTTCATTGAGATAAAAACGTTCGGTGATTTCCATTTGCTCTCCGTGTCTAATAGCCGGACCCGGTCTTCCTCCTGGGGCCCGTAGGAATCCGGGACCGAAACCCTTCGTTCTGACAACCAGGGTGTCTCCTTCCCATTTGCCAACCGAATAGCCTCTTACGCTGGGTTCGATCGTTTCGGGAAATTCAGCGTCCAGGTGAATGGTCCGGACCACATCCATAAATCCATAGGTGATCACAATCTTGGTCTCAGACTGCTCGAACTTATTAACCATTTGATCAAAATTGTAGTCCAGTATGATATTGGTGGGCTCGCACATGAACCTTGGATTGTCCGCTTCCGTGTAGTTAACTCCTTCTTCCCTCGCGATCTGAGACATCACATAGCGAGGAGGCCTAGCGCCACGACCTCTGCCTCTTCCTCTTGGGGGCTCGGTCCAGTTACCTTCAAGATTGGGCGTACCGTCTTCGCGTTTAAGTTCGCGTTCCCCGCTCACCACTTGCCCCGCCTCGTTGAGCGAGTCGCGGCGGTTCACTATTTTGCCATCCGCAAAGGTGATGGTATGAGCATAGCAGGTTTTCGAGTCCCGCCGGTCCGGCGATCCGTTGACAGTGATTTTCGTTCCTAGAGCAAACATCTCCTCAGTCCAGCCCCTTCGCTTTAACAAGCTTCCCGAACGCAATTCACATCGCCATTGTTCCTCTTCCCCAGCTTCGTTGATAACCTTGAAGTAGACGTAACCATGCGGATTCACAAAACGAACGCGATTCACGGTACCGGTCACTGTCACATTCTGATCAAGGTTGAATTGTCCCGTGACTCCGTGATGCGAAAATACAGTCGATGAGGCCAAAATTGACGCACACACAAATACCAAAGCGCCAGCGAGATAGGATTTATTTATAGTCATGGTCATTATTCTGTGGGTGTTTAGGCCCTAATTCGCTGAAGCATTCAAAGAGACAGTTTCTTAAACCGCCTTCTATGAAATGCCTACACTAAGGTCTCGGTTACAATCAATGTGCTAAATCCCTAGGTTATGGCAAGAAAGCTCTAACGAGGATACCATTGCCTTGGTAGGGTGTATCTGTATTTCAATATTCTTTGAGCATTGAACGACCGTCTAGGATTTCAGGGCTTCAGAATGCTTGCACCTTCTGTATTTTGTGTTTCGGTACGCACTTAGTCAAAATACCTATGGACGAGCTACCCTTGTTTTCTCGAGTGGGTAACTATGGTGAGAAGGTCGCCATTAGTAATACCACATCGCAATTTACCTATAAACAGCTACTAACGGATTCCGCCGCACTGGCCTCAACGCTATTGGGGGATGAGGCTGACCTGGAAGAAGCTCGTATCGCCTTTTTGGCTCCTGGTGGCCCTGAATATGCAACCATTCAATGGGGGATTTGGCGAGCAGGTGGAACTGCAACTCCCTTATGCCTTTCGGCCACAGAACCAGAATTCGAATATTCAATCACCGATTCGGAAGCCAGTCGAGTTATAGCGACACGGGAACAGGCCACCAAAGTGGCATCCGTCTGCGAGCGCCTAGAAATTCCTTTGCTGGTTCTGGAAGATCTGCAACTTGTATCTGAGAAATCGCTACCAATGCTGGAACCCTCGCGGCGAGCTATGATTCTGTACACGAGCGGAACCACCAGCAAACCAAAGGGAGTGGTCACAACGCACGGCAACATTCAGGCGCAAATCGAATCGCTAATCGAAGCCTGGGAATGGCAGGCCAGCGACCGCGTCCCTCTCTTTCTACCACTACACCATGTTCATGGGATCATTAACGTTCTCTCCTGTGCCCTCTGGATGGGAGCTTCGATCGAAACGTTTTCAAAATTTGAATGCGGTTCCATCTTTAGGCGTGTGGCGGAAGATGCCTATACGGTTTTCATGGCCGTGCCAACGATCTACGTAAAGTTGATTGAGGCTTTAGAAGATTCAGATGATCAAGAACGCTCGAAAGTAGTCAAAGGCTTCAATAAGATGCGATTAATGGTATCGGGATCGGCCGCCCTACCTGCAAGCGTTCACGTGAAATGGACTGAGCTGACCGGACAAAAGCTTTTGGAGCGTTATGGGATGACCGAAATCGGTATGACGCTGTCCAATCCCTTTCATGGCGAACGTCGACCTGGATCGGTAGGCCAGGCACTACCTCTCGTCGAGGTCCGCCTAAAAGCTGAGTCAGGTGAACTGGTAACGGTTGAAAATGAACCGGGTGAAATTCAAGTGAGGGGGCCTTGTGTATTCGACGAGTATTGGAATCGCCCGGAAACCACCAAAGAATCCTTTGACGACGGTTGGTTCCGAACCGGCGATATGGCTGTGTTGGAAACTGGATACTACCGAATCATGGGAAGACTTTCGGTTGATATCATCAAAAGTGGAGGATACAAATTGTCCGCTTTAGAAATTGAGGCCGTGCTATTACAACATCCTAAAATCAGAGAATGCGCGGTCATTGGTCATTTAGATGATACTTGGGGAGAAGTCGTAGCCGCTGCCGTAGTGCTCGAAGCGGGATCTAATCTCGACTTGGAGCATCTAAGAGACTGGTGCCGAGATAGACTGTCCCATTACAAACTACCTAAAAGACTATTAGCGGTAGACGCCCTACCTCGAAATGCCATGGGCAAGGTCACAAAACCAGCGGTTAAGGATTTATTCTAGATCCGAAGGCGTACAAAGACAAAATTCTACAAACCGGAGGCAATGCTCAATTGCGCGCCCCTTCCATTCCTGTTCGGAATGGAGCATATAAATATCCATCCTGAAATAATTAATTGGACAGGCTGTATCCGTATCGCCATTTGACAACTATGCCCCCATACAGACTCCTGATTGTCCTAGCTGCCCTAATTATATCGCCGCTTCTCGACGCCAAAGATCGACCGGATATTTTGTTTATTGCGATCGATGACTTGAACGACTGGGTTGGGCCTCTAGGGCACTCCCAAGCCAAGACGCCCCACATGGATCGACTCGCGGAGGGAGGCATGGTGTTCACCAATGCCCACAGTCCGTCCATGGTTTGCAATCCTTCTCGCACCGCCATCATGCTGGGGCTACACCCCTCAACTACCGGCATCTTTGGGAATGGGCCGGATTGGAGAACGATTGAAGGGGTGAAAAACAAGGTATCCATTCCTCGATTTTTCAAGGAAGCAGGCTACCAGACTTTCGGAGCGGGAAAGATATTCCATGCCTCTACTTTCGCCCCGATGTCGTTCTATGGGTACAACGATCCGAATGGCTGGGATGCGTTTTTCCCGTCACTGGATCGGCAGCTACCGGACGAGATCGGTCCCTACGAGCGGCCGGCCAACGGCGGTCCAGAACGAAATTTTGACTGGTCCCCCGTTGCTGCGCTCGATTCGGCAATCGGTGACGGGCAAGTGGTGAGTTGGTCCATAGAAAAGATTCTGGCAGAGGGAGAGGGACCTAGGTTCAACGCCGTAGGCATTTATCGCCCACACGAGCCCTGGTACGTCCCTCAAACCTACTTCGATCTCTATCCACTTGAAGAGATCCAGCTTCCACCCGTGATCGCGGATGACTTGGATGACGTTTCCGAAGCTGCCAAATCTGGTAGACGCCCCCCAAGTAGAATCTCTCCCTATGACCTTCATAAATGGGTGCTGGAAGACGAAACCATGAATCGCTGGAGAGAAGGCGTTCAGGCTTACCTAGCAAGTATCAGTTTTGCCGATACGATGCTTGGACTATTACTAGATGCACTCGAACAGAGCGGTCGGTCGGACAATACCATTATCGTCCTTTGGTCGGATCATGGGTTTCATCTGGGGGAAAAGGGCCGCTGGCGCAAAGCTAGCCTCTGGAGTGAATCGCACAGAATACCGTTTATCATTGCCGCTCCGGGGATCACCACCCCTGGCAGTGTTTCCAACTCGCCGGTCAGCACTCTCGACATCTATTCCACGTTGGCAGAACTCACAGAAATGGAGGCGCCAACGCACGTACAAGGAACCAGTCTCGTGCCGATCCTCAAGGATCCAAGCAAACGTCCAAACCGGGCGGCAGTATCAACCTCAGCCTTCAAAACCCATGTCGTGTCAGGACAGAGATTTCGCTACCTCGTTTACCCTGATGGCTCGGAAGAATTATACGATATTGAAGCGGACCCTCATGAATGGCGGAACCTAGCTTCGGATCCAGCCTACGCGGAATACAAAACCAAACTGTCCCAGTGGCTACCAAAACAGAACGCGCCACAAATTGGAGGTCCCCCAACAGGAGGTCGAGGTGGGCAAAGACCCGCTGGTGCGCACCCCGAGACAGGACCTCGCAGAGGAGGTGGACGTCCCGATGGCGAAGGTCCGCGTAGACCGCGAGCAGGTGGTCCGCAAGGCTAGGATGAATTTAGAGATTCGAAGTCATCGATTCCCAATAACGTCCTGAGAAAGAGTTTCTTGTGGTAACGCACAAAATCTTGCCAGATCATATTTCTTAGTTTCACCTTCGTCCCGTAAACCTACTCCCTACTCCCATCTACAGATTTCAATGCCCAAAATTTTGGTTCCTCGTTATATAATTCTACTTAGGAAGAACTCGTGCTGACAAAAAAAACTCTCATCCAAAACGTTATTCTGCTGGCGGCAGCATCCATGATTGGATGCTCCGGACCTGGGCCTAAGCAAGAAACCATTAGTTTAACGGTCGTAGATGGCTACCCGACTCAGTCCCTTTGGGTGAGAGAGTTTATCGACTACTACATTCCCGAAGTCGACAAGCGCTTGGCTGCCACAGGAAACCACCAGATCAAATGGAACCAGGCTTGGGGTGGGCAAATCGTCAAAACAAGGAACGTACTTCCTGGGATACAAAAAGGTCTAGGGGATATTGGCGTCGTGACTACCGTCTTTCATCAAGACAAAGTCCCAATCCAAGCGATTGCCTATGTAACGCCTTTTGTCACGACCGATCCTGAGCTAGTCGCTCGAACCGTCGATCAAATCGCCGAGAAGTTTCCTGAGATGAGAGAAGCCTGGGAAAAATACGACCAAGTGTATTTGACCAACATGGTAGTTCTCGACAGCTACCAGCTGTTTTCAAAAGAACCAATCAATGGACTATCTGATTTGGAAGGGCTGAAAATCAATGGAGCGGGTACCAACCTGAGGTACTTGCAGGGCCTTGGTTCCGCGGGAGTCGCAGGGAGCTTGGTGACCTACTTCCAAAACATCAATACAGGTGTCGTAGATGCCGCTATGCTTTGGCCTGAAGCCGCTATCTCGTTTAAGATGCATGAAGTCGCTCCTTACATGCTCCAAGCCGACATGGGGACCGTTAACTCCAAGGCGATCACGGTTAACAAGCGGGCATGGAACAAACTGCCCGCTGAAGTCCAGCAAGTCCTTTCCGAAACAGCGATTGATTACCGTGACCATGTCGCCAAATTGGCGGTATCCAAAGGCATCGAAAGCCTTAGAATGTATCAAGACAACGGAGGCAAAATATCCGTTATGTCCACAGAAGAGCGCGACCAATGGGCAAAGAACATGCTGAACATCGCCAAAGAATGGGCTGACGGTTTAGAAGAAAAAGGACTTCCGGGACACGAAATATTGAAGTTCTACATGGATACCATGCGAGCTAATGGGCAAAAGATCTCCCGTCACTGGGATCGGGAGTAACTATTCATGGAAAACGTAAGCCAAAAACGATCGATTGGCATTTTCGATCGGTTCTTGGAAATTTTGCTTTCCAATCTCAATAGCATTGGGTCGGTCTGGATATTTATCCTGACCCTCCTGATAAACGCGGACGCCTTTGGAAGGAAGCTCTTCCATTCTCCTATCGATGGAGTGAACGAAATTGTGGAGTTGTCCATCGTGGGCATTGTCTTTCTGCAGTTGGGAGATGCCACGCGAAAGGGGCGATTGCCCCGCTCGGACGGGCTTTTCAATTTGATCGGGAGACGAATGCCCAATTTCAGTCGTTTTCATGGGGCATTGTTTGATCTACTCGGTGCTGTATTTATGGGATTGATACTCTACGGAAGCATTCCTCTTTTCATCGAGTCCTACAATTCGGATTTCTACGTCGGAGTTGAGGGAGTGTTCACAGCACCCGTTTGGCCCATCAAGCTGATCATAATCATTGGCTGCGCCGTGACACTCTTGCAATTTATCGTTTTTGTACGACGGAATTTGGCCAGACCAAAGATGCGACCCACTGAATAAGCGCTAGAGAAGATTCTAATGACAGGAGTAGAAGTTGGTTTAGTCTCCGTCGGATTGATCTTAGTATTGATCTATACCGGCCTGTATATCCCAGTAGCACTGGGGTTGGTTTCCTTTATTGGGGTCTGGCTTCTTCGCGGAGACATTGAAGTACCCATTTACCTGCTTTCCCTAGCGGCAGCTGACACAATCGCTGAACCTACCTTTGCTGTCGTACCCTTATTTGCCTTGATGGGGCTCCTAATAAGCGAAGCAGGAGTAGGAAGAGACATTTACGATGTATCCAATTATATATTTAGAAGACTTAAAGGTGGGTTAGGCATCGCGACTGTTGTCGCCAACGCCATTTTTGCCTCCATCACAGGGTCTTCGATCGCTTCCGCATCGGTCTTTACCAAAGTTTCCATTCCCGAAATGAAACGCTTTGGATACAACCCCCGATTTACTGTTGGCGTGGTGGCAGGGAGTTCTGTGCTCGGGATGCTCATTCCCCCAAGCGTGATGCTTATCCTCTACGCGATCATCACGGAGCAATCGGTCGGGCATATGTTTATTGCCGGAATCATTCCAGGCATACTACTCTCAATCGCATTCGGAGTGGCAATCCTAGTAATGGCCACTTTTCTTCCGAGACTGGTAATGAAGGAATCCACCGACCAGGTCGAACAGGAGAAGCAGCCATCTTTAACGGGTCTGCAACTACTAAGAATGGTATTCCCTATTTTGCTACTAATAGGAATTGTCTTGGGCGGAATTTACACGGGGTGGTTTACCGCGACCGAAGCTGGGGCGGCCGGAGCCGTCGGAGCCCTGATTGTAGCAGTATTCAAAAAACGGTTGACCACCAAAGGGCTCTGGAAGGTCCTCACGGAAACAGGTCATATAACCGCTTCCATCTTGCTTCTCTTAATTGCCGCATCCATGTACAGCCGGATGCTGGGGATCGCTGGTTTGCCAACCACTTTTAGCGAATGGATCCAATCTCAAGAATTGGGTTTCGCTACGATCATGCTCATATATGTCATACTTTTAGTCCTCATGGGGACTATCTTGGATACAGTGTCCATCATCCTCATCATCGTCCCGCTTTTTCTGCCCATTTTGGAACCCATGGACATCCATTTAGTGTGGTTCGGTATCGTCACCGTCATCGGTGCTGAAATTGGCCTACTCACGCCACCCTTGGGGGTTTCTTGCTTTGTGATCCATAGCTCCTTGAACGATCCGGATATTTCGCTGTCTGACGTTTTTATTGGCGCCTTCCCGTTTGCCCTTATCATGTTGGCGATTCTTATTTTAATAATCGTTTTCCCTTCTCTTTCATTGGTCTTTGTTTGAGAAAGGAGAACATTACTTTTATAGACAAACTATGAAAAATCTCACAGAAGGCAATATCACCGAAGCGGTCATTAAGGCAATAGAAGGGACGAAAGAGCCTCGTGCAAAAGAAGTGATGTCGAGTCTTATTCGGCATCTTCATGCCTTCGTTAAAGAGGTCCAGTTGACTCAAGATGAGTGGGAGGCGGCGATTGAATATCTGTACGACACCGGACAAATTTCGGGACCAACTCGCAATGAATTTGTTCTTACCTCGGACACCCTGGGAATATCGTCCCTAGTCGATATCATCAACAGCAACCCTGATGGCGGCACAGAAGCAAGTGTGCTAGGACCGTTTTACATAGAAGGTTCGAAGATGGTTGAAATTGGTACCAATTTAATCGGAGACAGCGAGGGGGAACCGACTGTGGTATCGGGTATCGTTCGGACGTTTGGCGGCGAGCCGATCGAGGGTGCTGTGATCGATCTTTGGCAAACTGCTGCTAACGGCCTATATGAGAACCAAGACCCCGATCAACCGGAAAACAACCTGCGTTGCCGGATGCTAACTGACAAGGACGGCTACTACCAATTCACCACCATAAAACCGGTCAGCTATAAAGTTCCGACCGACGGACCTGTAGGCAGAATGCTCGATTTGCAGGGAAGGCACGCTTGGCGCCCCTCGCATCTTCATTACAAGGTGAGCGCCGACGGACACCGCAATCTGATAACGGAAGTTTTTTATGAAGGGGACGAATACATCGATGAGGATTCCGTTTTTGGTGTGCGAGAATCACTGGCTATTCCCTACAATCTGATCACCTCCAAAGAAGAAGCCGAAAAGTTTGGCGTCTCCTCCCCTTTTTACCGGGTGAAATTCGATTTCGAACTCGAAGCTCTCTAATCCCAAAAGTATAACTATGGCACAATCCTCTTGGGAAGCGCATCACGAGCACGTCAAAGAAAAAGGCCTGTTAGCTAAGAAACTCTACGTAGTCCTCACAAAGCCTGCCGGTGACATGGAAGCTGTGATGGAGAATCTACAGGAACACCTCAAATACCAATTGGAGTTGGAAGCTAATGGTTCGATGTTTGCCGCAGGACCTTTCGCTGACGATGAAGAACAGGAATGGGAAGGTGAAGGCATGGTTATTCTTCGGGCAGAATCTCTAGCGGAGGCCCGAAGCATGGCTGAAAACGATCCTATGCACAAAAGCGGAGCCCGCACGTTCAGGCTCAGACCTTGGATGCTGAACGAAGGATCTATAACGATCAATATAACCTATTCCAACGGTAAACGAAACATAACCTAATTCACAGTGAATCGAACAAACTCTCCTTCTACGGTTACAATGCTAAAATACAATTTTCTATTACCAAAGACATGGCCTGTAGTTGCAGGTCTACTACTCGTTTTCTCACAATCGGTCTCAGCACAGGATTTCAAAGTTACATTACTTGGAACCGGAGACTCGATCGTATCGAGCGACATCATGAAAAGTATTCCGAGAGCGGCAAAATCATTGCGTCAGCTGCTGTGTCGGGATTGTTGAAATAAAGCCTTTGTATGCGGAAAGAATTATCGACAAACTGATTTTTAGAAATATAGAAATACACACATGATTGAAAACGGCAAGCATTACAAAGAAGATAAGTATTGGGTAAGCCCATACAATTTTCATCCGGAAGTCACTGGTGAATTAAATCTGCCAGAGAAGGTCGAAATCCATGATGCGACGCTACGAGATGGCGAACAAACACCTGGCCTTGTCTTTTCTGTCGAAGAAAAAGTTGCGATTGCAAAAAAATTAGACGAGGTCGGCATCGATCGAATCGAGGCCGGAATGCCAGCGGTTTCGCCGCAAGACTTTGAAGCGATCAAGCAAATCTCAGCTCTCGGGCTTAAAGCTAAAATTTATACGTTCGCTCGTGCTATGACAGCGGACATCGACAAAGCGGTCGAATGCGGAGCAGACGGTGTGATCATTGAAGTACCGATTGGTTACCCTAAACTGAAATACCAATTTAATTGGACTTGGGAGGACGTTCTTAAAAAGAGCGCAGATGTGATCAACTACGCCAAAACTAAAGGGCTCCACGCTGTCTTCTTTCCCTATGACACTACGCGGGCGCGCGAAGACGATTTAACCAATTTGCTCACCGGCATTATGAACGAGTCAGAACCTGATTCGATCGGTGTAGTGGACACGATGGGCTGTGCAACCCCTGAAGCGATCAAGTATCTAGTTCGAAAGGTCGCTGATCTGACTAACCTTCCAGTCGAAATTCACACGCACAACGATTTTGGAACGGGAGTAGCAACCGAGTTGGCAGCCGTCACGGTCGGCGCATCTTGTGTCCACAGCTGCGTCGGTGGGCTCGGTGAACGAACCGGCAACGCGGCTCTCGAGGAGTTGATTCTCTGTCTCGAGCTACTCTATGGCTACGACACCAAATACGAACTCGCTAAACTGCCCGAGCTTGGCGAATTGCTGGCCAACATAACCGGCATTCCCTACGCTTTGAATAAGCCGATTCTGGGAGAACGAAATTTCACCCGCGAGTCTGGTATCGGCGTTAACTTGGTAGTCGAGAAGCCGCTTGCCATGTTTGGGACGCATCCAGCCCTAACTGGGCGTACAGGCGACATCGTACTTGGCAAGAAAAGCGGAAAGGCATCAATAACCTACAAACTTGATGAGCTCGGAATTGAAGGTGTCAGCGATGAGCAGATAACCGAATTGCTAGCTGAGGTCAAAAAAGCGGGGATTGCTAAAAAGGGCATACTTACCGATGATGAGTTCCGGAGAATCCTGGCGGGTGTCACTCAGTCTGATTCTGCGTAATGCCGAACATCCAATTGGGCAATGTCGAAAAGCAATCCTCAAGCGGAAGCGGTCGCAAATTTGAAAAACCGTATCCAAAGACTAGATAATGATGGACTTGATCTAATATTTCGAGAGGCCCGGTCCTTCAAGAAATGGCAGAATCGAGAAGTAGAATCCTCGGTCCTTCATGAGCTTTACGATATCATGAAGTGGGGGCCCACCTCTCAAAATTCCAACCCTGGGCGGATCGTTTTCCTGAGAAGCGAGGACGCGAAAGACCGAGCCATCCCTGCTTTGCACGAGGGGAATATCCCGAAGGTCAAGACATCACCCGTGTTGGCGATCATCGCATACGACAAACAGTTCTTCGAATATTTACCTCAATTATTCCCAGCGAAAGACACCAGCCCCCTTTATCGGGCCAATCCCGCCAAAGCCGAATCCACGGCTTTCCGCAACAGCTCGCTCCAAGGCGCCTATTTTATGCTAGCCGCCCGAGCCCTTGGTCTCGACGTCAATGGCATTTCAGGATTTCACAACGAGATTATCGATAGCGAGTTCTTTTCTGACGGACGCTACAAATCGAATTTTCTCTGCTGCCTAGGCTACGGCGAAATCGAGGGGCTACATCCTCGAGGTCCACGTCTGGATTTTGAAGAGGCTTGTGAGATTCTATAGTGTAGTCTTGGCAAACCGCCGAGAGCACAGAGAACGCGGAGTTTGGCGGACCGATAATCACTATTCACTCTCCTCGCGCGATCGATCTTCTCGTGGAAGATTAAGTGATATTGGAAATCAAAGTTGTGGATGAGCTCACTAACACACACAGCTCAACTACTGACCTAACTTAAACTTCCGGGATGCAAGTTGGGTTGTCCGTTAATCTTCAATACGAAAATTCTAAATAACGGAATCAGAAGAATCTCCGCGACCTTTGAGACCTCTGCGGGAGTCTTTTAAACAATTCTAGCCCAGTCAGTTTCTAGCTCCACCCCGAGGACCCCTTCCAGGGGGAGGTGCAGGTCGGCCAACAGGCAGAACGATTCCATTCCTCGCCACATAGTTATCCCATTCTTTCAAAAGGTCTGCTCTAATTTCTGGCTTAGATTCGGAGAGATCATTCGTTTCACCAGGATCGACGGAAAGGTCATAGAGACCCCATTGATCGGCCAGTTCCGGCACTACTTGTCCTGGCTCTGTCGGCTTTGATGTTAACCAAAGCAGTTTGTAATCCCCTTTGCGTACAGCTCGATGGCCAAAGACTTCCCAGCCATAAGTAAAGTCGTCCGGACGGACTGAGTCGGCATCGCCGAACAAAACGGGCAACAGGGAGTGCCCCTGAATCTCATGAATGGCCTTTCCATTGCTCCCTGTCTTAAAATGGCTGCCACCCGCCAATTCCACAAAGGTTGGGTAGAAATCGACTACAGACATAAACTCATCGTTCATCTGTCCCTTCTTGGTCATGTCCTTATTGTAAATGATTGCCGGGCCAAGCGATCCGCCTTCTGAAGTTAAAGCTTTGTGGTAACGTCCAACCCCTACGCCGGCTTGAGCCCACCGTTCTCCGTAGTATAGGTAGGAGTTGATACGCCCCATATTTTCTAAACTGTTATCCCAGCCCCGTGCAGGTCCTCCTCGATCTACGCCCTCTGCTCCGTTGTCTGAGATAAAAATGATGAGTGTATCATCGTATTCGCCGATAGCTTTCAGGTGGTTCAAAAGTCGTCCCACGTTCTGGTCTATACCATCAACCATGGCCGCATAGATTTCCATTTCTCTCGAAGCGATAGCTTTTTCCTCTGCGGCAAGATCAGACCATGCCGGGACCGATTGATAACGTGGATACATCACCGCTTCCTGCGGAATAACTCCGAGTTTTTTACCGCGGGCAATGCGCTTTTCCCGAAGCACCTCATAACCTTCGTCATAAACTCCTTTGTATTTGTCGATGTATTCGTCGGGCGCTTGTAAAGGCCAATGCGGTGCGGGGTAAGCCAAATAGGCAAACCAAGGCTTTCCAGTTTCCGCGTCCTTGTCCAGATAATCGATCAAAAGATCCGTATAGAAGTCGGTGGAGAAAAAATCCTTCGGTAGTTTCTCAACCAACTTTCCGTCCTCGTAGTAAGTCCCCAGCTGGTCTGGCCTGAAACGACCCCTATCATGAAAATGGCTGGCGAAGCCTTCCATTAGTGCATAGGAGCGGTCGAAACCGCGGGCGGATGGCAGATGCTCGGGCTCGCTGCCCAAATGCCATTTACCAAAAAAGTACGTGGTATAACCACTTTGGCGAAGCAGGTCTGGAAAAGGTACCACATCGAGACTCAAATGAGACTCGTAACCTGGAACGCCTACCTGATTCGGTGTTTGATGCATGGCGCCGCCGGCATTTCGGTTGTCAGTTCCGGCCAGGATGGATGCTCGAGTGGGTGCGCATACCGCTTGATTGTGAAAGTCGGTGAGTATCAGGCCGGCTTTGGCTAACCGATCCAAATTTGGAGTTTCTATCTCCCCGCCATATACGCCCAGATCAGTGTATCCAAGGTCATCTGCTAAGATGAACAGAATATTCGGCCTAGAGAAATCGGAGACAGTTTCCTCAGTTTTGCCTTCACCACATGCAACGAGAAAAAAAACGAACGGGCAGGTGAGTGCCCAGACTAGGTGCTGTTTATTCATAAGGGTAGTCTTTGGTAAAATGATTTGAGGCGTCAAAATATGCTCCGGTGCACTTCGTTAAACTGTATTTTTCCTGTAACTGCTAATCCGTCATTGTAGACCACCTATTTTTTGCTCGCACCGCGGTATTGCTACTTACAATACGGGCACAGATCAACGAGCCCTGTCAAATAAATCCGTTTTCTAGTTTAACCTATCGTGCCATTATCAAACGGAAATTTACTTTTATATTTCTAGAGTTTTACCCTAGCACAAATATGCCACTTCCAGTATTTCCTTATGCAGGTCCTTAGAAAAAAACTCGAAAGATCAGTTTCCCTTAGCGGATCGTTGCTTGTCTTTACCGGCAGTTCCCCAGTTTCACTTGCGAGTCCGGGTGTAGGCTGGTTTTATTCTTGTTAAAAATGAACCGCATAATTAAGTTAATATAGCTGAGATTGAGGATCGACAAACCTGACCTTGAACGTAACCGTTCACCTAGGTTTGCTCGTTACAAGCTCAAACACGAACCCCTACCTAATTACCTACAAAACAATGACTAGGACTATCAAAAAATCATTCATGGCCTGCATGCTTGCATCGCTGTGCAGCATTGTACTTTTACCCTCGACCACCATGGCGCACCACGGTGTCACCGGGCAATTTGACCTAGAGCAGGTTTTGACGGTGACCGGAGTCGTAAACCGCGTTCGCTTCGTAAATCCACATGCTTACGTCTATTTCAAGGTCACCAACGCTCAAGGTGAAGAAGAACAATGGCGGTGCGAATTGCGATCAGGCAGCTTGCTCAAACGCAAAGGCTGGACCACGGACATGTTTGCAATCGGTTCGACGATCAAGATATTTGGATCACCGGACCGAAGGGATCCCAAGACAGTCTATACCGAGACAATCACATTTGAGGACGGCACGGTAATCGCCCGCTATGATGCGTTGGACGATTCCGGAAATACAATTGCGGGCGAGCGGGAGCTCACACGTGAAGATGGCACACCGAATCTGGCAGGGAGCTGGTCTGAACCGGTAAGAAATAGTCCTCCCCCTCAGGGCCCACGCCCGAGATCGGCCCCGCCCGAAGGCATTAATCTCGCAAACGACGGCTCCCCCCAACGAGTAGACTTTCCACCCCCTACAGGAAACCAAGCGAGAGCCGGTGGCCCAGGAGGCGGACGGCCAGAGGGTGGACGACCTAGAGGCGGAAGACCAGGAGGTGGCAATCGACCGCCGCAGTATGCGGTAACGGATATCGCGCGTGCGGAAGCTGGGGACTTTACTGCAGACCAAAACCCTCGATTCAACTGTGAACCTACCAACATCATCTTTGACTACGCTTTTGATCAGATGTTGAACAAAATCGATCAAACCGGATCCGCGATTGTTATCTCTTACGGTTTTATGGATCTGGTACGCGTCATTCACCTTATCGGAGACTTCCCAGATGAAATTGAACCCAGCGTAGCCGGCTACTCTATCGGCAAATGGGAGGACGACACATTGGTCGTTCATACAAAAGGCTTTAAACCAGGATTTCTTCAGGCCCCGGGAGGACGGGCTAGAGGAGCTGTCCGACACGGTGACCAAATGGAGATCACCGAGCGCTTTACCATGAGTGAGGACGGCAATGAACTCACCCGTGAATACACCGTGGTAGACCCTGTCTATTTGGCTGAACCCTATTCGCACAGAAATTCGTCATTGTATACGACCGACCCTTTTATTCCGTACGAATGCGAAGAGTTGAAGGACGATAGGCAGCAGTAAGCGGGATTACTATTCGTATCCGCTATTCAGCTACGTTTCTACTTTATGCTGCACACAGCGGTTTTTAATCCTAAGAATATGTACCAGGAAGAAAGACGATGACCCATAAAAGAAATCTAATCATCGGCATGCTTGCATCTTTGATCAGCATTGTCCTTCTGCCTTCTAACGCCGCAGCGCACCACGGTATTACTGGACAGTTCGACCTTGAACAAGTGCTGAGAGTGAAGGGTGCCGTGAATCGTGTTCGATTTGTGAACCCCCATGCTTATGTCTATTTCAAGGTCAAGAATGACCAGGGCGATGAAGAGCAATGGCGTTGCGAATTGCGCTCGGGGAGCTTGCTCAAACGCAAAGGTTGGTCTGTCGACATGTTTGCCATTGGCAGCACAATCGAGATATTTGGATCACCAGATCGTCGCGATCCTAAAACGGTCTATACCGAGACCATTACCTTTGAAGATGGTACGGTAGTCGCTCGCTATCAGGCATTAGACGATTCAGGAAATGTCATCCTTGGAGAGCGTGAACTCAAACGCGAGGATGGAACCCCAAATTTGGCTGGAAATTGGTCAGAGCCAGTGCGAGACGGCCCGCCACCGCGAGATCCCACACCAAGGTCCGAGGGCCCGCCACCGGAGCTGAGTCTCACAATTGACGGATCCCCACAACGAATAGAGATTCTTCCACCCGTGGGAAATCAAGGAAGGCCGGGGAGTGGAAGTGGTAGGCCGCGACCACCACTGTATGCTCCAACAGAAATTGGGCGTGCCGAAGCCAACAACTATTCAGGAGAGGACAATCCACGGTTCAATTGCGAGCCAACCAACATCCTCTTTGATTACGCTTTTGATCAGATGATGAACAAAATCGAGCAAACGGGATCTACGATTGTCATTACCTATGGATTTATGGACTTGGTACGCACCATCCATTTAATTAGAGATTTCCCGGAAAACATCGGACCCAATGTTGCCGGGTACTCCGTTGGCAAATGGGAAGGTGACACCTTGGTCGTCCACACAAAAGGCTTTAAGCCAGGTTTTCTTCAAGCCCCTAGAGGAGCCAGAGCCGGCGTCCGGCACGGTAACCAAATGGTAATTACAGAAAGATTCAACATGAGCGAGGATGGCATGGAGTTGAAACGTGAATATACGGTCGTTGATCCCGTTTATTTGGCAGAGCCTTACTCAGGTTCGAATTCGTCCCTTTATACAACCGAAAAATTCATTCCTTACGAATGCGAAGAGTTGAAGGACGAGACACAATGACCGAGACGTTCGTCGATAACTGAATCATAAACCAATTTTGAATGGAAATACTGTGGTGGATTGAAGATTCCTGGCTTGGGATGCTTGTTTCGAGCTCCCAGTGGGGTTACCCGATCGTGTTATCTCTGCATGCGGTCGGTATGGCTGTATTGGTCGGAGTTTCATTGATTCTCGCCATGCGCGTACTAGGTTTTGGTAACGCTATTCCAGTCACCGCATTGGCTCCATTCTGGACCATAGCTCTAGTAGGCTTCGTGGTAAATTTATTATCCGGCGCCGCCTTGTTTATGGGCAATGCATCTGTGCTGTTTTTCAATACGGCTTTTCATATCAAACTGATTGGAGTCGTCGTGGGCTTGGCGCTTACCTGGTGGCTGGTGAAAATCTGCATACGCGGAACCGGTGAGGTCTCCGCTTCTCACAAAGGATTTGCCGGAGTCGCTCTACTCGCTTGGGCCGTGGCACTTGTCGCGGGCCGTCTCATCGGCTATTTTTCATAGGAACGGACAAATGGATACGCTTATAGAGTGGCTAAATAGCACCGCGCTCAATGACTTCATCATGTCAACCGCCTGGCTATGGCCAACGCTGGAGATCGCGCATTTTTTCGGTCTGTGCCTTCTTCTGGGAGCGTTGATCGTATCCGACCTTCGGATGATGGGGGTGGCACGTGCCGTACCGCTTGTCTTGATTGAAAAGTTCATGCTCTTGGCTGTCATTGGCTTCTCGCTCAACGCAATCACCGGCATCTTTTTCATTGTTGGGGATCCCGACCGTTCCTTGCCCAATATCGCCTTTCGCATCAAAATGGTACTGATCGTGATCGCAGGCCTCAATGTCGGCTATTACTTGTTGCGAGTAAGATTACAGGTCCTGAGTGGGGATAATGACACAGAACTATCTTCAAGCGGGCGCCTGATAGCAGCTCTATCGTTAGTGCTTTGGACCAGCATCATAGTGCTAGGGCGAATCATTCCCTATGTCGAAGACTAGCCAAACAGTTTGGCTGCACTATGGGCGTTGGGTAATCCTGTCGGCAATTGGGTTAGTCGTTGCGAGCGAGGGTTGGGCACATGGGGTTGCCAGTTCAGACCAAGGATTTCTAGCGCGGGCGGAAGGCGTGCATGCAGGCCCTTTCCTCTATTTGGGCGCTAAGCACATGGTCACCGGTTACGACCACCTTCTCTATCTAGCCGGGGTCATCTTCTATTTACGGGCACTGACCGACGTGGTAAAGTTTGTGAGTCTTTTCGCGCTCGGCCACTCTATCACGCTGCTCTTCGGAGTGTTGTCTGGCATTAATATCAGTCCCTATTTCATCGATGCGATCATCGGACTTTCAATCTGCTACAAGGCTCTGGAAAATTTGGGAACGATTCGATTTATCGACCCAAAACTTGCGGTGTTTGGATTTGGGCTGGCCCATGGTTTTGGCCTTTCAACGAAATTACAGGATCTGGCATTATCTCGAGATGGACTCATTGCCAATATGATTAACTTTAACATCGGAGTCGAGATCGGCCAAGTAATTGGGCTGGTGATTCTATTCATCGGTTTATCCTGGCTTCGGGAGCGCCAAGACTTCGATACTGTTTCCCGTAATGCCAACGTAGCGTTGTTCGGTGCCGGTTTGGTATTTTTTGGCCTGCAAATGAC
>Ga0163179_10000908_pt1 | contig 21109 bp, 26 predicted proteins | sample AtlANTMetagenome_FD_109643 | JGI IMG/M metagenome (GOLD analysis project Ga0163179, IMG submission 109643) | Marine eukaryotic phytoplankton communities from the Atlantic Ocean - Atlantic ANT 2 Metagenome | ecosystem: Environmental > Aquatic > Marine > Oceanic | place: North Atlantic Ocean...
ATTTGCTAGCCCTGGCCCTCCAAAAGATGGGGCTTGTGGGTTAGCTACAGCGCCTCCATGATCAATTGTTACAGTATTATCAGCAAGATATTCAGCATTCTTTTGTGCCTGTTCGGCATCAATAAAATAATCTCCATCATCATTTAAAGTCAATTCATGCTTAAAGAAGATTATTCGAATAGCAACATTATCCTCAAGGCCCCCAGACCAAGTTGCATCAAGATCATTTTGATCTGCTAAGCCGCTAATTCTTAACATGTTACCTAACCTATACCTGTCTCCTCCTTGGCCAACCTGTTTGACAGTATACTTCCATATGTTCTCAGCTTCATCCAGTTTGGTAACAAACCATTGCCCATACCTATTTGCATAGAGGGGGTTTGTGGACATACACCTGGCTGCTATTAACGCCTCTTTGTCTAGACGAATTCCTGTGCTGGTTGCGTCTGGGTGAAATTTCATTTCAGCAGCGCTGTTTGAGAAATAGTTTTGTACTCCATTATCTTGGTATAGCGTCGATATCCAAGGAACATTGGTAAACCTATTATCGCTAACAAGGCTGTACAATGGTCCGGCAATCAACCATGAATCTTTAGGTTCAAACCAGGTTTTTGTACCAACCGGTATTTTCCCTTCAGTCCCGTATACTGCAGGAATGTCTCCTCGCCACAAGCAATCAGAGGGTATATCAATATATCCTAGCGCGCCAATGCTGCGTGCCCATCCAACCATCTCATTATTATCTAGCCATAAAGCTGGTGGGATTGCTGTAGGCGCAGGAGCCTGCGTATCTTCTGGTTCTGTAGGTTGTGGATTTGATACATCGTCATTCGATATATCATCATGAGTATGATCATTTGGGTGGGTGTGAGCATCAAATTGGTGCCATGGCACATATTCAGTATGAGTATGAGTGCGTAATTCATCGTCGAGGTTATTAACTAATAGTTCCAGCTCATCAAATCTAGTCAAATCTGTAATGACAGTACCCTCTTCTCCTTGTGGACCTTGTGGACCTTGTGGACCTTGTGGGCCTTCTGGGCCAGTGTTGCCAGTCAATCCTCTATCACCTTGCAGTCCTTGAGGCCCTTGGGGACCTTCTGCACCGGTTAGCCCTGTAGGACCCTGTGGGCCAATTGGGCCCTCGGATCCGACTCCGCCTGTAGGTCCTGTGGGTCCTTGGAGGCCTTGCGGACCTTGCGGTCCCTGTTCGCCATTTGAGCCTGCAGGCCCGGGGATTAGATAAATATCCGTCATTGTATCGCCATAGGTCCCATCCGTAAGTTCATATTGAAACTTGAAAAACGGATCCTCTTCATAGTATTTTACAAATAGCTCTTTAAAACCTACACCCTGTGGTCCAATTGGCCCTTGTTCACCTGCAATACCTTGAATACCTTGAGGGCCTTGAGCACCGATGTCACCTTTTAATCCTTGGGGACCTTGAGTACCCTGTGGGCCTTGTGGCCCGGCTTCCCCGGTTGCACCGGCTGGACCTTGAATACCTGCAGGGCCCTGTTGCCCTTGAATTCCTTCCGGGCCTCTTTCACCCTGGGGGCCACGCTGGCCGTCATCGCCTCTTTCACCTTGAGGGCCCTGGATGCCTTGTAGGCCTGTTGGGCCTATTTGCCCTTGTGGTCCAGGAGGGCCAGAAATTCCTTGTGGTCCAATTGGTCCTTGTTCACCTTGAGGTCCAGGAACCCCGGGAAGATTTGCTAGCCTCTCAAGTTCAAGGTTAATCATCTCAATTTCGGTATCAAAATCCGTCTGTGAGACGCCGCCTAACGATATGTCTAACTCCTCTATTACCTTTATTCTGTCTTCAAGCTTAAGTAATTCAGATGCATGTAAGGATTGCCATGAGCTGTGACGATCATTCATATCCTTTTCAATTTTATCAATGCTTCCAGATATTTTTTTGGCTAATACGAAAGCGATAACTGAAAATGTTAGGCCGGCTAATATAAAAATCCAGCTAAATACTGTTTCAATCATTTTTTGTTTCCTTGTTGGTCGCCCATTCGTTAACGAGCTTTGAAATTGACAGAACTTCAGGCATTGATTCAACCAATAGTATGTTAACGTCATTCCTACGTTGAACATCAGCCATCTTATGGCGCGCTTGCATCGTCCAGAAACCTTTGATTTCTAAATAAAGATCAAAGTCCGGCAGATAGAAGTCGGGAATGTATTTTCTTTTCCTGTTACCTTTAGGTGAGTAGTAATGCAGGTACATATTGGGATCTCTGATCCACCTAATTCCAGCTTCATCCATTTTTGTGGCGCAAATATGTTCCCAGCTGCTATCCATAACAACTTTTCGACCATCAGCACATTCATATATGCTTTTTTTACTCCACAATCCGGATTTTGTCTTTCGCCTACGTGCCATAATATTAATTATTGTGCCTTATGCATATACAACAGTAAGATTAGCCATATGATTAATCACAACATTGGCAATCGCCGCGGCTTGGAAAATTTATATAAAAATGAACAATGATAATAGTTCTGGGGAAGAGTTAAAGACCCAGCATTGTGCTTATTGTGATGAAGATAATTCATATGATTTAACGACATGTGATAATTGCAATACTATATTTTGCGTTTACTGTGTAGGAACAGCAGGACATGGGCATTTAACTCATGATGTTTGTCCTAATTGCGGTAAGACATTTGACTGGTAAAAGGAGAAAAAACTTGGCTAAATGTAGAGCTCATAGAGTAGGGTTTGATGAACATATAACTGAATCGATTCAGTGGTCTAGGGATGATGAGACTGGGTATTATTGGCGTACTACTCAAGAATACATACATAATATGAGTGAAGGTACGACCAAAAAGAATGGCAAGCCTGTAAAGTCTGATAATCCATATAGGCTATCCACCGAAGAGGATCATGAGTATACGATGTCATACACCGGTCCAGACGGCAAAGATGCAAAGCTATATTTTAAAGAAGTTACGTCCGGTTAGGGCGTTTTTTTATGCCTTCTTGAAAATCTAAGATAGTCTGAGTATAATATCAATATGAATATATTTGTACTAGACTATGACCCTAAGGTCGCTGCACAGATGCATTGTGATAAGCACATTGTCAAAATGATAATTGAAGTTGCACAAATGTTATGTACTGTAGGACGACAAAACGGGTTTGACACTCCTTACCGATCAACACACGCCAGGCACCCGTGCACATTGTGGGCAGCAGAAAGTAAAAGCAACTGGAACTGGCTAATAGAGCATGGCATTGCAATGGGTGAAGAATACACAAGAAGGTATGGAAGGACCCACAAGTCATCTGAAATAATTCAATGGTGTGCAAATCATAACATAGGACCGAAGGTCGACAAGGGCCTTACGCCTTTTGCTAAAGCAATGCCTGATGAATATAAGGTTGATGATGCCGTGCAATCTTATAGAAATTATTACCTCGGCGCCAAAGCTCATTTTGCAAAATGGAAAACAGGCGCGCCGGACTGGTGGAAAGAAGACACCCAGTGTATAAAATCTTAATTAGCTCATGCGTATATGGAAATAATGTACGATGGAATGGGACAAATAGAGAAAATGATCCAATTAAGATTTGGGCAAAAGAAAATTCGTTTGAGCTAATCCCTGTTTGTCCAGAAGACGAATTGTTTAGCACACCAAGAAGCCCAATTCGAATGACATATGATTCAACAATTCAGGCCATATCTGCTGGAATTGATATATATGATGATTTAATCGATAAGTGTGAAGAGATCATTGCACGTTATCCTGGTGCTGTAGGCTTTATTGGTATAGCAAGAAGCCCATCATGCGGGGTGTCGGTTGGCGTAAGAAACTTAGGAAAGGTTATAAAAGGCCCAATGCATATGAAGGCTAGGTTTCCAACAACTGAGATTAGCTCCATGAATAGTGAAAAAAATAGAGATTTGTTTTTAAGCAGAATTAAAAAGTACATTGCAAACAATGACTGAAAGTTATAACCATGAATTGGTTTTTAAAGTTAATAGGTGCCGAAGCTGAAATTACGGAAGCCAAAGAAAGAGCAAACAGGCAGATAGAAGCCCTTCAGGGAGAAATTGATACCTTAGAGAATCGGATACGCAGTAATAATGGTGCAGTGTCAAATATCATAGGCATAATCAATAAACTAAGAAAGCAGCAAGATGCTATATTAGATCAGGCGACAATGCCTTCTAGAAGCGTAGGTCAAGATGAAATATCTAAAGCTATGGTGACCTTGCTTCAAACTGTACATCAGCTTGGCGATGAAGTTGATATTCTTAATCAAAGGGTAGTCACCTTGGAGACCAATCAGGTTTCTGAAGAGGTGTCGACAGGCCGCTTAGATGAAGAAATCGATGAGTTGGATATTCGTATATCCAGTCTTGAGTCATTTTATAACAACCAAAAACTGTCCGGATGATTGCATGTAAATCTTGAGATCCTTTGATATAATAAGGACATTGATGGGGTATGGTGTAATTGGCAACACTCTGGTTTTTGGCGCCAGCTTTCAAGGTTCGAGTCCTTGTACCCCAGCCAGTTTTTTTCTTGTAAAAACCAAAAACTGTCGTTATAATAAATCTATGGTTTAGCCATGAAGGAGATTAAAAATGGAAAAACAACAACTTTCGAAATTTTGCTTTGTCGCTAGTATGACAAGCGTTTTTGTGTCTATCGCAACATGGGTATTTATGGGTCAAGACGATCCAGCACATGCTGAGCGATTTGGTATTTTTATTGGCCTTTGGGCACCAACGCTTATGGGTCTGGCAAACTACTACAAGCCTCGGGGGTAACCTTGAATTTAATTGAATTTCTTTTTGCGTTCGGCGCAGTCTTTGGGTTTTCGAGTTTTTGGATTCTCTGGATTAGATTTGTATATAATCTAGAAGAGAAGACAATTAAGAAAGAGGCAATAGAGGTAGCAGAGGCAAAGTAATTGCCAGGGTTGTTAGCTCAGTTGGTAGAGCAGTGGACTTTTAATCCATTGGCCCCGGGTTCGAGCCCCGGACGACCCACCACTTATAAATCTAAACATATGTGACGTGTGATGTATTATTATCCTGCACGTAATATTTATTAAGGTATTAAATCCTAAGGGTAATCAATGAAAATCACAAAAAGACAATTACGAAGTTTTTTAAATGAATCTCGAGGTAGGGTCAATGCAGAAGCTGACCTAGCTGTTGAGTTTGGCCAGCTAATACAAGATCTATATGTAATTAGGGCTGAGCTTGAGGCAGACCTTAACCCAAGCCCAGAAGTTGTCGGGCAAGCGGAAGAACTTGATGCTACAATTCAAGAGCTCCAAGCATGGGGCCAGAAGCTAATGGCACACTTTAAGTCAGCCCCTACGGGGATCACCCAGGAATCTAGGGATGGCCGAATGTTGCCATCTCAAGTAATTAAGAAGCCGGCACCTCATGGCTATGACAGTGCTGGGTTTCCGAGAACAGAACCGGCACCCTCAGCAAGTGGCGCTCGACAAGCTAAAGCTGTTGAGGAGATTGAGGCGATATTAAATGAATTGTTTGATGACGGCGTAGATAATGCCGGACTGATAACATTGCTAGAAGGAATTATCAGAGACATCGGCCGAGGATACGTAGGGCAGCCAACATGAAAATCACAAAAAAAGCGCTTCGCAAGATTATTAAAGAATCTATGGGCATGGCTGATCATCCTGATCAGGTCGATGATGCACAATATGATAGAGGCTACCAAGACGGGTTGGATGATTATCCTCCAGCTGAGAATGCTACTTTAGATTATGATGCCGGCTATGAGCAAGGAGCAAATGATCGTAGAGACAGAATGTCGAGGCCAATGTCGGAAGGCGTGCTTTACGTATCCCGATCAGAGTGGGGCACAACAGTAGAAAGCGAAGATGATGAGTATATCAGCTTTGGTGACATGATTCTTGATCTTTATAAAGCTGGTGACGATGATTTTTTTGTTGGACGTCAAGGGGTCGATCCTAAGTCTTTAAAAGTACTGATGCAAAAGCACGAAGAAGGTGTACAGGGTGGTATGCAAAAATGGGACAGCGACGTATTCTCAAACTACTACAACGTCGACCTTGACAGGGTCCTTCGCCTCTATGCTCGTCTTCACAATCACAGAATTGAAGAGTTAGATGAAGACGGTCTTACTGCAGCCCAACGTAAAGAGCTAGATGATGATGCTGCATCTGAGCTTGATATGATGGCGCGCTATTCTTAATGCCAAAGGGAAAAAAAGATCCCTGTGTTTTAGTATGTAGATATCGAGGCCCAAATGGGTGGTGCGTTGCGTGTGGCTTAACAGCACTTGAGTCTAGGCGGTGGTGGAAAATGAAACCGTATGAACAAACCAAATTATTAAAAGAGCTGGAGAAGCGGGTAGGCAAAAAGAAATGAAGTGGTTAAGAAAATTATTGGGTGTCGATAAAGCGATACAAGAAACTAAAGACGAGCTATTGTCAGAGATCGAAGATTCACGTATATACGCAGATGTCCGGATTCGCGAATTACTAGTCAAGATTCAAGGTTCAGAAGACGCATTGGAAGATCCGGATAACGTCGACCCTTCAACTACAGATTCTTAAGAACAATCATGGAAATAGCTATCATCAAAATAGGACTAGCCTGCGGGTTCTTTGTGTCATTGATCGTCGCAGCCTACTGGGCCGGTAACAAATTAAACGACTACAAAGATTTCTGGGATGATGAGTAAATCCTAAAATCACTCGAGGGCGGGATCCATCTAAAGTTGCCGAGTAAGACTAAAGAGCCCCAAAGACAAGACAATGGGCTAAGGCAACCCCAATAACAAACCAATAAGCACACCGTATAGACCTACACATATCAGATACCCCTATAATAGTAGATACCCATATATATCACGCCTATCCGGCTACTATATAATCAGCAATAGGGGGTAGTCACTACGGCCCGGGCTCAGCCCTCCAGCCTCCAGCATGTTTTCTGTTGTAGTGAGTCATGACACGTGGCTATTTATCCATATGTCCTGGCCTAAGAGAGCTGTACCTGTCCTGGCTCAAGAGAGCAATTCACATGTTTGTCATATATCTACCAGGAACGAGCAATAAAAAAAAGGGCTCTTGACTTATACCACCCCCGCGACGGATGTACACGATTATGCTACGTCTGCCCTCTTGCACCGGTGCCCCCAACGCGCTACTCTCCGTAACACGAAGCGAGTGTGAACTGTTTCTGCATGCTTCTAGCCGGTATCGTACACCATTAGTAACTCCTTATGGTACTATTATACACCATAACCGCGGGTATTTACACGAGTTTGTCACCGTAACAAACTGTTTCTGTCGAGCCAGGAAGAGGGGTAGCGTCGCTCTAAGTATTTGGAAAGATTAGGTTTTTCTGTGATCAGATCTAGGGAAACTGAGACCGAAACATGTCTCTTGTTTCATGGGAATAAAAAAATATTTTTTGCTTGTACACCGTGAGCTGTCTGTGTACCATAGTATATGAATTCGAAACGGATGTGATATGAGATGGATTGTCTTGGCTCTACTCTTGGTTGGTGTGACAACGCACTCCCTGGGATTGGCAGCGAAGCGAGTCGTAGATCTTGTCGTCTGGTAGGGTTCGCTGATCAATGAATGTATATAGTAGGGAGATTAAGAAGATTAAAACGAGTTGTACAAACGGCGCCTGGCGAGTATATTTATAAATGGCCCGTTGATCGGGTGCTGGACGCAGTACCTATAGCGGATTCCATGTTAAGGTCTCACAGTATGACGGGAGTTGTTATATGACGGATACTTTGGAAATAACTTGATAATTAATTTGCTTAACCAGACTCGAGGGACAGTCGGTCATAATAATTTATGACGTCTTAAGAGTAGGGATATAATAAGTCAGGTGGACATCGCATTTCGACGGTGCGGCTAGTAACCCGATATTGATCTTAACCACGCAACAAAAAGCGTAACAATATTAAAGACTTAGAGACCATGGCGTTTCTAGGTCTTTTTTTTTGACATATGCGTGCAAATCCGGCTAGTTATGGTGTATAATAGTACTATACGGAATGAGGAATGGCGATGGCTAAACTTTCAAGAGAAACATTATTTAAGGCCCGGCAAAACAAGGCTGCTCGACTACGTGAAGAGTGGGAAAATATCTCACAGGCGTTGGACGAGGCGCATGAACTCGGGGATACCGACGCCATAAGCGCAGCACTCGCCAAGTATGATGAGTACCAGGCGCAGCGCGCTGCTGAGGAAGACGCCAAGAACGCCAAGCAACAAGCCAAGTTGGAGATCCGGAAGGCACGTGCTGAAGGTCAACTCGCCGTTGGAAAGAAAAAGCTGGTCTGGACTGAGGGAGGTCGCGACCTAGTAACCGGCGTTATTAAGAAGACACCCGAATTTCAGGTTGCCGCAGAGGGAAATCTCGCTAAGAGTAACCGGGACATCGGAAAATGGGAGACAGCATTCCCATACGACAATTGTCGGGGAGTCGGTAAGGGCGAAATCCTTATGATCATCAGCGAGAACTACGAGGATCACAACGGAAAGCAAGTCGTCGATGTAATGGTTGGCCCGGATATCGTTAAGGGTATCCCAGCTTATGCATTGCGTCCATTGGAATAGTCCAATAATATTAAACAGTTACACATTTGAAGGAGTCCATTATGGAAATCAAGAACACTGAAACAGTTATCATTAAGCGTACCCACAAAAAGCCTTACAAGGTTGGGAAGCTTTACTTTGGTCGTCGCTCGTCTGAAAAGGGTGCCGGGTGGATTGTATCCGCATCTTCAGACTTGAGCAACCCGGTTGCAACATTTGAGATTGGGAAGTTGGCCCGAGCATATTGCGAAGAGCAACGTGACTTGGCTAAGAATCCAGCTGAGATTCCTGTCAATATTCCAACAGACACCCCATTCGGAAATATTTTTGGAGGCAGTGGGTCAGAAATTATCTAATAAAATCAATTACTTAGAGCCACAGGAGTCTGGCGACCGGAGTTAACTGATCAGTTCATCCGGGGATATGGGCAGCTCCGACTTTATGTGGGGGGTACAGACCAGAGTAGATGGTGGGTAAGTCTTACGAGCAGTAAGCCATCTCGTGGTTGCGTAAGCGTGATTCCCAAGACCCGTCAAATGGGACCGATTGGAAACTACTGGGCGGAGAGGATGAGGCAGGCTGTACCTAGTTAGGGAAGTTGGGAACCCTAACACTTTTTTCGAAAAAAAGATAATTATTTCTGACAAACACATGCAAAAATGGGGTGCATAGGGTATAATATATATGTTGGTGGGGAATGGAAAAGGCCACCACAAAAATTGAATCCTCGACCAAGGAGAAAAAATGGATATCAAAACCTTCAACATCGTAGCTCCCAACCTTCCCGCGGACATTGCAGTTCTTATGCGTGGCCCGACAGGCGTTGGTAAGTCTCACCTGGGTAAGGCCGTGGCTGAGGCCAAGGAACTTCCTTTCATCGACGTACGCCTCAGCACCATGTCTGAAGGTGATGTGGCCGGTTACCCGGACATTGAAGGTATGAAGGAATCTGGCATCATGACGATGTGCATGCCTTCATGGTTCATCCGCGCTTGTCGCGAACCTGTTGTTCTCATGTTGGACGAGATGAACCGAGCACTTCCTGGTGTTCAGCAGTCAGCCTTCCAGCTGGTCTTGGACCGAGAGCTTGGTAACGATAAGGACGGTACTCCTTACAAGCTTCACCCCGAAACCCGTATCATCGCGGCTGTTAACCACGGCGCAGAGTACGATGTCAATGACATGGACCCTGCACTCCTCCGTCGCTTCTGGGTTTGTGACCTCATCCCTACTGCGGATGACTGGATCACCTGGGCTAACGCCAAGGGTATCGATGCTGTCCTTGTCGACTTCATCCGCCAACACCCTGAGCACCTTCGAGTGGACCCCACCGAGGTTGAGCCTGGTACGGTTTGTCCGAACCCTGCTTCTTGGCACCGCATCAACGATGCACTGGTCGCCATGCAGATGGCTCCGGCTGATGTAGCTGGTAACAAACGCCCTGACGGATTCTACGCTGTCGCTCTGGGTATGGTTGGTACCGAGGCTGCTATCGCCTTCACCGACTTCGTCGAAGGTTACGAGATGGTCCTCTCTGCTGAGGATGTTCTCAACGACTATGATTCTAAGCGGGACACCGTTAAGGGTCTTGGTAACGACCGGGTTAACGCCCTTATCGAAAAGCTTCGCAACCACTGTATTGATAACAAGTGGACCCAGAAGCAGGCCAACAACGTTGCGGCCTTCGCTAAGGACCTCCCTGGTGAGATGATGGTCTCCCTCTGGAACGGACTGAGTGCCACCCAGCAGATGCAGAACATCCAGAAGATGCACAAGCTGATTGGCCAGGACGTGGTCAAGGCTGTACAAACCAGCCGAAACCTCTAATCAACCGGCACCGGCGGGGCAACCCGCCGGATTGTCCAATAAAATTAAGGACTTAGAGCGACGACAAAAAATAAAATTAACTGACAACTTCGTGCAATTTCCTGCCTCATAAGGTATAATATATATGTTGGTAAGGAATGGAGGCCACATGGCAAAGAACACTACAGCTACTGAAATCGCACCCGCTAAGCTCGCAAACGATGAGCAGGCTGCGGCATTTAAGCTTGACCCCCACTTGATCAGCCTCATGTGGGCAGAGCCATTCTTCAGTAAGATCCTGCGGAAGGTGACCAAGAAGGAATCGACTTCTATCCCTACTGCTGGTGTTCTGGCCAAAGAAGGCCAACTGTTCTTCTGGTGGAACCGAAAGTTCTTGGCCGGCCTTACTGCTGACCAGGTTAAGGGTCTACTTAAGCACGAATGCTACCACCTTATCTTTGAACACACCACCACTCGTCGTCATGACCCCCATATCGTGTGGAACTACGCTACGGACCTGGCTATCAACAGCCTTATTCCTGAGCATGAACTTCCGGAAGGTGGCCTGGTTCCGGGTAATGCCTTTGCAGAGCTTACCGCTGAGCAAAAGGAAAAGATGAGTGACGAAGCTGTAGGCCGGTACGAAAGGGTATCAGCCAAGATTGAAAGCTTCCCCAAGGAAAAGAGTGCGGAGTGGTACTTCAGCCACCTGCAAGACGTAGCAGAGGATATTGAGAACGAGCAACAGGCTGGTGGAAATGGCGAGTCTGGAGATGGAGAAGGTGAGGGTGCCCCCGGCATGCCCGGACCGATGGACGACCATGATGGATGGGATGATCTTTCGGATGAGGAGAGGGAGCTGGTAAAGGGTAAAGTTAAAGCTGCTTTGGAAGAGGCTGTACGTGATGCCGACTCTTCCGGCCAGTGGGGCAGTGTTCCTGGCAGTGTCCGGGGCACCCTCCGGGATATGATTAGCAATGAGATTCCTTGGCAGTCAGTCCTTAAGCAGTTCTGCGGAATGACCCGCCGGGCTAATCGGGCTAGCAACGTCAAGCGGATCAACCGCAAGTATCCTGGCATCCACCCTGGTGTGGAAAGGGGTTACACCTCTAGCATCGCAGTCTACATTGACCAGTCAGGTTCTGTGGATGATGCCAGCCTGGCACTCTTCTTCGGTGAGCTTAAGCAACTGGCACGGCGTACAAAGATTACCATCTACAACTTCGACACTGAGGTTGATGTGGATAGTGAACGTGAATGGGACCGAAGCCGGACCCCGGGCCTTAACCGTACCCGTTGTGGTGGTACCGATTTTGAGGCACCTACCAAGCACGCCAATGCTAACACCAGCCGGTTTGATGGATACCTAATCCTCACCGATGGGGAATGCTACGAGCCATCTAAGAGCCGGCTTAAGCGTGGGTACGTTATCTGCCCAGGGCGGGAACTTTACTTCAAGGCTCCTAAGAGGGACTTTGTTATCCAAATGACAGGTAAAAAAGATGCTGCATAATGCAAAATTTATTTACATATGCGTGCAAAATTATCCTGTGTAGGGTATAATATATATGTTGGTGGGGAAAAGGAATGGACCTCACAACTTAACTAAAGCCCTCGACCAGGGAATGGAGAAAACATGAAGCTCAACGTTAAATCAAACGTCAATTTTGGAACCAACATCCTCGACCTCGAGGTACCTAAGCAGCTTCGGAAGAAGCATAAGTCTGGCCTCGGCTATATCGATAGTGCCCTTGGCGGCGAAGGTTTCACCCCTAGCGCGGTAACCTTCTTCACCGGTGAGCCTGGTTCTGGTAAGACCACCATGATGCTTACGTTGGCTGACAAGCTCACCAAGTCTGGTGCGGTATGCCTCTTCAACACTGCAGAGGAAAGCCTCTTCCAGGTCAAGCTGGTTTGTGAACGACTTCGGTTCCGTAACGGCTTCATCGCCGGCCAGGAAAACCACGTGCCTACACTGTTGGCTCACGCTGACAAGCTTCGTAAGGCCAACCCTGGTAAGCCATTCTTCATGATTATCGACAGCCTTCAGTGCCTCGATGATGGTAAGTACAATGATGGTCACATCAACAGCAAGTCTGCTGAACGTGCCCTGGCCATGATTACTGACTACTGCAAGGAGCATTACTGCAATGCTATCGTCATCGGTCAGGTTAACAAGTCTGGCCAGATGGCTGGTACCAACAAGCTTAAGCACATGGTTGATTCCATGATGCACCTCGGCGTGGAAACAAAGGACAAGGACCTTGAAGGTTGCCGAGTCCTCCAGACCACCAAGAACCGGTTCGGCGGTTGTGGTCACACCTTCTTCCTCGCCCTTGGACGAGACGGTTTCAAGGAAGTTGCTCGGGTCTCTGCTGCTTAAGCAAGGCCAGCGTCCGGGGTGGGTAGCTTCCTTACCTTGGTCGAGCCCCGGACGCACCTTTTTTCTTAGACTATAAACAAGAGTTGAATAATGGTAGAAGTATTAAACACAATATTTGCATGGTTGGCAGCCTACTGGGTTGCTGGTGCTATGTTGGTCGTTCTTAAGACCACCATTATCTGTCTGTTCATTTATATGATATTCGCATGTATTGCTAAGTGGGGCGGATAATGGATATGACAGGACCATATATCTTGTATTTTATTGTTACTCTAGCAATGATAATATATTTTGTATTTTGCATCGCCACCACCTGGTTCTTTGCCAAGCTGGTGTTGAGCATTATGCCGGGCGGTAAAAATAATGACAGTAATAAAGAGGCGCAGGAAAGAGACGAAGTTTCGGAAAGGGGAGCTGGTTAGACATGTTCGAGAGTCCGACAGTGTGGGCCTGGTTGTGGATGTGGTACGGAATGTCCCCATCCCAGGAACCAAAGCACTTCCTCCAGCAACGTATCAAGTATACTGGTCAGCTGGAACAGATGCCTGTACAGAGCCTTATGATTGCTGGTATGAAGAAGAGTTTCTAGAAGGAGTAGAGTAATGAACACATTGGTACCGTATACGGTTATCCTCCAGGATATTAAGACCGGAAGCGTGTCTAGCAGGGTCATGCAGGCGCCACAGGACACTAAAGGAGCTAAGGAATATGTTACCTGGCATTGTGGCGGAACGTCCCATGTCGTGGCACTGGTGAAAGGCAACCATCCAGTTATAACCGGCACACCGGGGGCAGTATGAAAGAAGAGCGGCTACAAGAAACAGAAGTTCTACAATTTCCAGAGGCAGGATCAAGAGCCCATACAAACCTGAAGCTCAAGGTGTATGCAAAAGATAATATTCCCCAATGGGATGAGTCAGGTCGGGAAGTATTTGAGTCAGCATGTATCCTATTTGATATGGGTCTGATTGATATATCCTGGGTAGATGGTGAGCCAATGTTCAAGATTACAGAGGCAGGTAGTCAGATAGGGAAACAAATGGGACTAGGCCCTGACATTCCCGTGCAAGGTGCTGAGTAATATGGTATAATAGATCTATAAGGAATAAAGGAGACCATATGCGAATAGGTTCAAAAGTCAAGCTCAACAGTCACCCCCGGCGAACAGGTCGAGTGGTTCACTCCCGCAAGGGTCTGGCCCGGGCTCTGGTCAAGTGGGATGACGGTGCGTGCACAGAGCACCACTGGTCAGCCCTGACCCAGGTCAGCAACCGGTAAAAAGGCTAATAAAATCAAGGGGTTAGGGGGCAGTCGAGAAGGGGCCGGTAGACAGCCCCAGAAGGGCCCCTAAAACAGGCCCCCTCACACTGCTCTCTAGGCCCCCTCTAGAGGCCCCCTTGCATACTCTGTGGAGCCGTCTCCTGGGCCACCGTCGCTAAGGCCGCGCTCTCGTTTCTCGAGTAGATTTTGAATCGAACTGCAGCTCCATCTCGGAGCATTTTTTTTATCCAAGTACATGTGCGTAAGTTATAATTGAATAACAATTTTGAGAAGGAATGTTGGAATGGTCAAGCTGTTAGTTGATGAGCACAATTGGAAGGAAGCACTACCCATCGCAGTAATGCATTATAGGGATATGGAAATGATGAACCCTGGATCAGACCTACTGGCCAGAGTCCGAAAGCAGTATGCAAACATGGCAGCCGGGGGAGATGGTGGTCCGGTTGAAAGAGAATTAGCGCCAAGAGAAGTACATGACATGAGATACACTAGTGTTAGAGAAGAGAGCTACCCCAATGTTCCTAACGAGTTCTTTCAGGAACTATGTGATTTGTTAGGGTGGGCAAGATGACCAAGGTAGATCCATATGAGCCTTACTGGCGTAGCTGTGTGCCTGGAGCCATGGCACACTATTGGGACATGGCAGATGACGGGTACCCCGAGGAGCAATTGCGCCTTCACCGCATGAGGTTTGCCGACATGGCTTGTGGTGGGGATGGTGAGATTGGATGGTTCACCGAGTACGATGACCCCAGTGGAGAAGGCCGAGTATATAGGGATGCAGAGTTCCAGGACCGGGCCGAGTTTCCAGACGAGTTCTTCCAGGAGGTATGTATCCTTATGAGGTGGGAAGAGTACCTTTTCCGAAAAGAAGACTTAAAACCAAAAACCCCAAAGTGACTCGAGAGATCTCGAGCACTTTTCAAATCGAGAGCAGTATATGAAAGGACCGTACAAAGACAACAAAAAGTTTAAACTCAATAAAGACACCGACATATATAGTGTCGATGCCGCCTCACTCAACAACCTCTATGATTGGGGTACCTTTGATACCTCAGGGTGGAGCCACAAAAGCAAATACACAAAAGAGTATTGGGATACAGAACTCCCCATGAAAGGTAGCATCTATAACGCAATGGATCCATACCAAGAGGAATATGAGTTAGGAGAAGCAGAGCGCCACATCCTGTTTCAAAAGTGGACAGGCAAGCTGGTCCGTCTCATTCCAGTACCAGACTTCTCGTATAACTCGTATAGTACCTGGATCAGGGGGCCGGCCTCGACAGACACCAGCCGTACCATGTGGGAAACAAGCAATCCAGCCGGCATCGGTACGGTGATATCCCTCAGTGACAAACCCAACTATAAAGGGCAATGGGCAGCCAGTGTTCTCTGGCCCGATGGATTGATTAGTTATGAAAACATCGCTGACCTCATCCTGGTGGGGGATTCCGGTCCATAACAGCAGTGAGCTCCATATATTATAATAATGGTTAGGATACACCTAACCTGACTGGAGCAAACTTGACTACACATAAGAAGTTCGCGGCGGGAGATCTAGTTCGCGTTGCCACCCTACCCAGAGGTAAATCCGATAGTACAGTATGGAAGCCAGATCCTTCAGGGCCTTACATGGGATTGGTGATAGACGAGAAGGATGCCGGTAACATGGCTGTCTTAGTGGGACAATGCTTATTAATAAAGTTAGAGACCGGAGAACTGGTTACCCTAAGCGCCAACCTGCTTGAGCATGCCCTCCACAATCCTGCCATTGAACAGGCAAAAAAACTCGATAATTAACCCACCAGCTATACGCCGGCGGCTCACGTTGTTATATTTGGATCTATAACAGTAATAAGGACCAGTAATAATATGAGACGTGATATAGTGCGTGGTGATCTTGTAGACATTCGAATGCCAGGCAGTGGTAGTCATCGGTGGACAGAGGTTGACATGAAACGGGGGGCTCTCGTTCTTGACACGTTTAGTAGCAATGTCTACGAACCCGCGGAACTCCAGGTCTTGTGGCATGGGGAGATCTTCTATGTGCGACAGCGGTACTGTTCTTTACCAACCCCGGATGAGAGTGAAAGGGGAGAGTTGGCAGTCCAATCTCAACCCGGGTTCACTCAATAGGGGACGATTCTAGAGGCTCTTGCTTGAAACCATAGTAACCCCTACGTTGACTATGCCCTGCCTTCTAACCAATGTCTATGTCCTTCCCTAAATGTCTCCAAAGTAACTTTGTCTTTGTACGCAATAATTAGTCATTGGTTTATGTTTACGTTTTAGGTTTTGTTGGCCTTGTGCCGAGATTGAGTTACGTTTGTTTGCACGGTGTTGCGTTATCTGAGTTCTAAGTTTTAAACTTTCTATTGAACAAGGAGAAAAACACAATGAAAGAACTATTGAAAGATATCTGGGCAGTTTTAGAATCGACTGCTAAAGGTTTATGGGACGTCGCCGGAGACGTAGCCCAACTTGCTTGGGTTGAAGATCCATTTTGGCGTGGCGTTGTCATGACGTTGGCTGTCGGTGCGTTTGTTATGAAGCGTCATGCAATCATGGCTGCACTAGACAAGATTCCATTAGTCGGAGGCGTGCTAGTATTCGTACCTCGTAAAATCGATGAGGGTGCTGGTTTCGTGATAGACAAGATCAAACTAGGGCTTTCCTGGCTTAAAGGAAAGACAATTGATCCTGTTAAATCATGGGTGTCCAAGGCTGACAAAGATCTAAGAGATTAAAGTAGTTGTGTTATTATAACACTAAACATTTAATTATTTACGTAAGCAATTACATTTTTAATATTTTGTCATTACAAAAGTTTTGTTGGAGTTAAAGAGTGAAAATTTCTAAAGACACACTAAGAAAGATCATTCGGGAAGAAGCAGGGCGCCTCGATGAGGGGTGCCCTGTGGATCTTCCTTGTCCTTACTCGGCCGCCGAAGAGCTTAAGGCTAGTGGTGCTAGCCCTGATGAGCTATTACAATGGGTCGCTACCTTAACACAAGAACTAGTTGGTTCTGCTCCCGGCGCTAGCGCGGAGGGAGTACCAAGTACTCCGGACGACTCTAGCGCACTGGAATACGCTGTTGACCCGTTACCTATGGGAATTGCTCTCGAGAGCCGGAATCGGCGCTCTGTCCAAAAACTCTCGAGCCGCCAAATGAGAAGGCTAATTGAGTCGGTGGCCGGCCCGGAAGTCTTGGTCGGAAAGCCTAAACCAGTTGTACTTCCTAAAAAGACGAAAAAGCGGTCCCGTCGATAACTTGCTCGAGCACTCTCCGCAAGCGGAGATAAAACAGTACTTGAGGTGTGGCGGCGGTGATATTATGGTAAGGCCTGGTCGAATCCGGGCCTTTTGTTTATGTTGTGAGCCAACGCGGCGGGGCAAAATATTATGACTTTAAATTTTAAAGCATTTCCATATATTATTCAGCTCCTCACAATATTTAAGTTAGAATGCAAATATACTCGTTTGAGAAATCATTGTGTATTATAGGAGCTTAATCGATGTCAGAGCATGGATCAGAAATAGTTGAACTTCCCGGGGAACCGTCCTTCACTGCTATCTTCACGTCTGTAGTGCAAGGAGAGGGCATATCGGCCGTCACCGTTGATACAGTTACACTTCAAATCGCCCCTTCACCAGTTGGAGGTGCACCTACTAACTTTCAGATAGGTCGAAGGCGTACACCTAACCGGAACGAGTTAGGTAACATTGTTGAAGATATTATAGACACCATCCCAGTTTCCGAGACAGGAACAACTGAGTATGTATATGTCCTAAGGGCCGACGCGGCGGATGATGCTGAAGGTGTACAATTATTTGTAAGGGCTGAAAATGCTGCTGGTCTTAGTCCTATTATTTTATCACCTAGCACCGGCAACCCTGTACAGCATACCATGTGGTTTGGAGAATCATCGACTGGTTTAGGTGTGTGGATTGAGGCAGTACCCGACGCGGCAGCCGGGGCAGGTGTATACGATGGTTGGGTGGCCAGCTATCGTACGGCAGATCCTGTCTTTGATCCTGCATTCTGGGTACCTCAAGCAACAATATGGATTCACTATAAGCTTAATGAAGGTGATGTAATTACATCCGTCGCTGCCTCGAATATTACTCAAGGTATATCTTTTAAAGCGACATCTTCAGTAAATAATGAAAAACTTGATTTAGATGGTACCTATGGCCTGACAAATATTGTTTCAGGCCCAAACTTCACAGGCGCCAACGCGTGGGGCTACGCCTACGGCGGCCAGTTGTATCAAACTTTACCAGATGATCAGGCTGGTCTTTACGGGCTTACTCCTGGAGATCAATTGATAACTGACCGGGGGTTCTTTCGGTCTGCCGCTGGGCCGGATGTGGACATCATAGGACCGTCCGAAGGTGTTTTATTTAGTTTTAATCTTGGGATACCGGATGGCTGGACAGAACATGAGCTCCGAGACAGTTTTGAAATTCGGATGTTCGATGGATATTCACTTCCTAATAACGGGTATGACCCGAACTGGGCAGGATTCGAAGGCGATGGTGATGGCCCAGGTGGGCAGCCACCTTCTGGGGATTTTGTTGTAACAGGTTATGCTAGCCCAGACTATCCTTATCCAGGTTTTGCCCATGATATTAGTTCATATATTGATAATCCGGCAGGAGGGTATTTACCAAAATGGGTAAAAAGCGATGATAAATGGACTATAAGAATAGGCGCAGCTACCTTGTTTGGTTGCATGGATCCGGATGCATGCAATTATGATCCGGATGTATTATACTCCGACCCAGGTATTAATCGGTGTCATTATGCTATAGACTTTACTAGCAACCCAGTCTTACCTGTAACAGTTTCAGCAAATTCATTTCGTAATTTTGATTTAAATGAATACGTCGCAAGTGATCCTGGCAACCCAACACGTGATGTTGGAGCAACCGAGAATTTCATTGGGGCAGGGTTAATTGATAGAACAGGTAACCCATACGAAAAACCAGTATTTAATATTGTATCACAGCCGGCCCATGGAATTATTACTGATTTAGGAGAAGGAAGTTTTCGATATACATCTACGGCTAGCCCTGCAACAGGCCCACTAGCTATTGGCGGACACTATCCTTTATATACAACCGAAGGGCTAGCTAATGCAGCTCCAGATGGAGATGGCACCAGCCATACTCACACCTTTGATGGCATCGAAGGTACCTATTATATGCCAAACATTGTAGGTGGCACTTTAAACGAAAACTTTTGGCATGGCGATTATCTTCCTGCCTATACATTCCCCTCTATGGGTCCAGACAGTGCTGACCGAAGCCTACCAGATTATTATCCTGACTCTTTTACTTGGGTAGTTGCCCTTGATGGAGGTGATGGTTGCGTTTCTGAAGAGTGCATGGTTGATCTTTTTATTACGGACCTGCAGGTTCCTAATCCACCTGCAGTTGAAGGAAGCAGAACAGGCGATGATAATAATACGGTTACCCTTCAAATTACTGCGTCGGATACAGGGGATGCTGCTACTCATTTTGTCATTACTAGCACTCATGAGTTAGGAAGCGCTACAGCAGTACAGCCTGACCCTAATTTTGCAGCACAGTTTGTTGAGATTGCTGAGATTGCGATTCCAGAGTCCGGAACGTTTGAATATGAATACCCACTTGTTGAAGGCCAACAAAATGTTACAATATACGTACATTCTAGAAACCAAGCTGGTGATAGTGTTGCATCCGGAATAGCTGCGGGGAATGGATTTTCTTGGGATACAGGCCTAGAAATAGTTACAATCGAAGTTCGCTATAAGGTTAATGAAGGTGATACTTTTATCGGCATTGGTGAAGGTAATCCAGGAACAGGGCTTGGGATTAAGTCAAGATCAGCTGGAGGAAATAGCCGACTTGAGCTAAATCTAGGCGACACGTATACGTTCACTGCCCCACAACAGGGCCTAGACGAATTTGGTTCTGATATTCCAGGTGTAAATTGGACTTGGGTGCCAGGTGAAGGCAACCTTGAGTTTATACTCACTGGGAATTCGAATGAATTTGACAGTCCTATTGTCGGCCCGGCCGAAGGTGTTTTAATTAGTTTTAACCTTTACGTCCCAGACGGCATGACCGCAGATGAGGTTCGAAGTGATTTAGAAATCCACTTAGAAGATCACCATTCCCTTAGCCTGGATCCAGCTCTCGGATTTGGGCCATTAGGGGATTCTACAAATAGCGGTGCAGACTATTATAGAGTATTTGTACGAGGGTATACGACAGAATATTATGATACTGTATCAGCGGCCAACTACAGGATCCCATTTACAGGTGCCACATTTGTACCAGGTGACGCGGTCGGTTGGTATGGAACGTCTAATTCGGATGGCGACCGGATGGCGCGATGGGTTAAAGGAAATGAGCCTTTAACATTAAGAATTGGGGTATCAACATTTTTAGGTTGTATGGATCCAGATGCATGCAATTACGATCCTGAAATGCTATTTTCAGATGATGGGGTTAATCGATGCCAGTACAAAGTAGGATTTACAAATAATCCGGTTGGGCACATCCCAGTTCCAGCTGGCGGGTTTATTAATATCAACCTTAATGATTACATTGCAAGTGATCCTAATAATCCAACACGTGATGTTGGTGCAAGTTCAAACTTTATTGGTGCCGGACTTTTAGATAGAATCGGTACCCCTTATGAAATCCCTATATATAATATTGTATCGCAACCATCACATGGTTTTCTTACACCTTTAGGTGGTGGACAATACCGGTATACACCTAACGCAGAACTACCGGAAGGTGATAATCCTACTGATTCTTTTACATGGGCAATTACACTTGATTCAGGTGACGGATGCGTATCTGATGAGTGTTTAATCAATCTTAATCTTAATGTCATTATTGATGAAGCCGAAGAAGAAGGTGGAGGTGATGCTGGTGGAGATGCCGGAGGCGCACCAGGAGGTGATGCTGGTGGAGACGCTGGTGGAGATGGCGGTGCAGACGGAGGCGCTGGTGGTGATGCTGGTGCTGGTGATGGTGCTGGTGGCGG
>Ga0163179_10000909_pt1 | contig 21083 bp, 14 predicted proteins | sample AtlANTMetagenome_FD_109643 | JGI IMG/M metagenome (GOLD analysis project Ga0163179, IMG submission 109643) | Marine eukaryotic phytoplankton communities from the Atlantic Ocean - Atlantic ANT 2 Metagenome | ecosystem: Environmental > Aquatic > Marine > Oceanic | place: North Atlantic Ocean...
CGCGGTGTCGAGTAATTCGCAGTGGATCCATGCAGCGTCCTCAGCCCCCGATACCCTCGATCTCGCGAGGGCCAAGGCGTATATCACTGGGGCACCGAGCTATGCAAGGAGTCCATGCCAGTGGCGAAAGGCACGGCCTCTTCGTGTTCCGCTTAGCATGGTGTTGCGCACATGAGTAAGATGCGCCCGCTATGACGAAACCACTCTTACGTATCAGGCGAGCCGAGGGCCGGGTATGGCTAGCAGCCCTCCTTATCTCTGTTCTGTTCTCTTTAGCAGCCTGTTCGCAGCCTTCTCCTGCCGTGCCCCTGTGGGGCGGGTTTGATTACAGCTGGGAGCGGCTCTCACACCGAGTCAGTTTCTTACGGTCTGCTTTGGGACCCGCTTCTCCTGACGGGTCTTTTCTTGTGGAGCAGGGAATGATTGGCGGGCCCTGGTCTCTTTCTACAGCCTTGCCTGAAGTAGTGAACTATCGTTCGCCTTGGTGGTGGGTTCAGTCTGACTCGATCCACTCTCATCATGACAGGGTAGAGATGGAGATTGGGCCTGCAGGTCTGGTGCGTGAGGACGTGAGTTTCGACTTGTCGGTCTTTGATCTGGACCCTTCCGACGTGGCCACGGTCGCGCTTGCAGGACTCAGTCTGGACATGGATGTTCCTCAGAACGCCGACTTTCCAACTGAATATGATCAAGCCGAGGGCTGGACGCCTCAGATGATTGGTGCCGGGATCGACGACATCAGCCACACAGGTAGCAGCATAAGCTTCTCCGTGTGGCTACAGTTTAAGGCGGGCCCCCTTGATCGTGAGGACATGAATGAGGCCCTTGGCTCCCTCACGATTGCTGGCTCGGTTTCTTATGTAGTCCTGGCTGGTGCAGGTGCCTACAGCGAGGCTTCTATTGAGGCCTCGGCCTGGTACCCAATTGATCCGCCTTACTCGGAGATACCCGAGATGGATGCCGACCAGCGGACAGCGCTGGTTCAAGGTACGCCAGGCTTACCTCTTGCTGTGCCGCTCATTCGAAGCTGGCAGTTCGAACTGAACCGTGAGCTTGAGCAAGAGGGGCGTTACCTGCGAGAACTCGCCATGGCAGTAGATACCTTTGAGTATGAGTCCGAGAGCGGTCAGGGACGAGTTGTATTAGATGCATATTGCTCCCACTCATCTGCCCTCGAAGAAGGTGAACTTCAGGTGGAGTTCCGGGCGGATGTGGGCCTCTTTCAGTTAGAGAACGATAATGCTTCGGTTCTCTCAGGAGAACTGGCAGGAGGAGGGCCCGTAGGGCCCTTTGATGAGTTAGTGGTTCCGTGACCGAGACACTCGAAGAGCCCTACGCCGCTCTCCGAATCTCTGTCGTCTGTGGTGACCGAGGGATTGCCGCTGCTGGTCGGGGGGGTGCGTCGGAGCATCTCAGGAGCATGTGCGCTGGCTTTCTGAGTCTTGGAGCAGAGGTGGAGTTGTGGTGTCAGCGACTATCGCCTGGTGGTTCTGTGCCTGATGCTCCACTTCCAACGGGACTGGTGACGCTCGAGAGTCCGCGCGGAAGGTTGCCGGGCGCTCTGCGCAAGTATCCGCCGTGGGACCACGCCATAGACGCCAATGCAATGTCTCATTGGTTGCTTCGTCAGGGCAAACGCTTCAGGCCAGATGTCGTCTATGAGCGATTCTCGATGTTCTCTACCCCTGGCGTACGCGTCGCCCGCAGGCTAGGCATTCCCTATGTAGTCGAGTTAAACGCTCCCCTTGTTTGGGAGGCAGCGCTGTTTCGAGGGCTGGCGGCCAGACCAGCCTTTATTAGGCGTGAGGCTCGGGCCCTCACGCGAGCGGATCTGCTCATCTGCGTTTCCCCTGCCTTGCGTGAATATGCGATCTCTCGTGGGGTAGAGCCTTCTCGAATCGTGGTGGTGCCAAACGGGGCCAGTGCTGTGCACCCTCGGTCTCTCCTGTCGCGTACAAAGGCTGAGAAATCGAAAGCGAAGGACGCTTTTGTTCTTGGCTATGCGGGTAGCTTTAAGGCCTGGCAAGGGCTTGTAAGCTCGAAGGAGCAGCTATTGGAACTACGCGCCGCGGTTTCTCCACGGACGCTCCACCTGGACCTCTGGGGCGATGGCCCTGAACGTGCACTGTTTGCAGCCGGTGTCCTTGAGGAGGATGGAATCACGCTCTCGCTACATGGCTGGGGCAGTGCGGAGCAACTAGCTTGTGCGCGTGCGAGCTGGGATGCCGCTTGGGTGCCCCTTGCGCCCTGGCCCCCAGCGTTCAGTACGGATGGACGCTCCCTTGAAGAGTTAGAAGCCTCTTTCGGTGAAGCTGCACCCTCTTTGTACTTCTCACCACTAAAAGAGGCCGAAGCGCGAAGGGCCGGGCTGGATGTCTGGCCCGAGGTTGCGGCGCCTATGCCTCAGGAGCCACCACGTAGTTGGCAACAGATTGCCGAAGTGGTCCTCAGTGCGACCGGCTTTCCACCCAGGAGCCCTCGTGGGAAGATGTATGCAGCCACCACAGCCGACCCCCAGGCCAGCGCATGACCCAGCCAGATTACAGCTTAGACCCCGCATTGCAGGTCCTGCCCGGAGGCCTGTCCGGACAACCCCCTACGTTTCCCGATGAGATCGCAGGGGACCCATACGGCTCAAGGATGTTGCCGCGCCTGGGTGTGCTCACGCGTATCTTCGCAAGGTTGTTCTTTCATAAGATAGAAGATGACAGCGATTTAGCCGCCGTTCATAAAGCGGCGGAGTCGGGCGGAATCATCTACGTGATGAGGACCCGGTCGTTATTGGACTATCTGTTCTTTAATTCGTTCTTCTTGCGTCGCAACCTTCCCCTTGCCGAGTTCGCCAACGGCGTCAGCACCATTCCCTTTGGACCCATCAGAGCCGCTTTTACGCGTATGCGTGCGCTCTATCAGATGCGCACGGGTTATGGGCGAGAGCTTCCTGACCCCATTGATTCCGGCTATCTCAGCGGATTTCTAGCGAAGGGCTCGACAGCGCTGCTTTTTTTACGGCAGGGTCGCACCTGGCCTTTTCGCGCGGGCCGCAGCGCCGGCGATCTGATCGAGGCGCTGATCGAGGCCCAGGAGCGGACAGACAAACCATTGTTTGTGGTGCCACAAGTGCTCATCTGGTCGAGGGCTCCTGGCCGCGGCACTCGGGGCTTACTGGACGTTCTTCTGGGAGACACCGAGGACCCCGGCCGGTTGCGGAAGCTGGCCCACTTCCTCGTCAATTACCATCACGCGGTTGTTAAGGTCGGAACCCCACTGAACGTGCAGGAGTTTGTCTTAGAGCAGCAGGGCCAGCCCCGCGCTCGCGTAGCAAAAAAGCTTCGCTGGTTGCTCTTGGGCTATCTCTATCGGGAGCGAAGAATCGTCAAAGGGCCCGATGTACGGCCCCGACGGTGGCTCTTTAATCGAGTCCTCTCGGAGCCATCCGTACGAGATGCCATTGAATTGGCTGCTCGGCAGGAGGGCCGTTCACAGCGCACTGTCGAGAAACGCGCTCGCAAGATTCTGGATCGCATGGGGGCAGATTTTCGCTTTGGAATGATACTGACCTTGCGGTTGATGCTAGATGTCATCACCTCTCGCATCTACAACGGCGTGGAGTTCTCGTCTGCTGATGTAGAGAGGATCCGCGAGGCCGCTCGCAACGGCACTGTTCTACTTTTGCCCTCACACCGAAGCCACTTCGACTATTTATTGTTGTCGTGGTTGCTCTATCACCAGGGCATGATGCCGCCACACATTGCTGCGGGGGCAAACCTCAGCTTTTGGCCCCTTGGTGCCATCTTCCGTCGCGCAGGTGCCTTCTTCATTCGTCGCAGCTTTAGCGGAGATCCCCTCTACAGCACCCTGGTGAGTCAGTACCTGCGTACGCTGACCTCTGAAGGCTACGCGCAGGAGTTCTTTCTAGAGGGCGGAAGAAGCCGCACAGGCAAGATGTTGAACGGCAAGATCGGGCTGCTTTCCATCTATGTGGAGGCCATGGCAGACCGTGTGGTCTCAGACATCCAGGTGGTACCCGTCTACATCGCTTACGAGAAAGTCGTAGAGGACTATTCCACTGAGCTCACAGGGGGTGAGAAGCGGCGCGAGACGGCCGGAGGTCTGGTACGTAGCGCCTCGGTGCTGAGACGCAGATTTGGTCGTGTATACGCAAAAACCAACTACCCGGTGTCCCTCAAGGAATCCATTGATGTGCTCGACACGCCATATCGTGAGCTTGATGCTCACGATCGGAAGGTATTTCTCAAGAGACTGGTTCAACACTTCAGCGCTGAGATCCAGGATGTAACCGTTGTCACACCCTCGGCGGTCGCTTCGACTGTGCTTCTCAGCCACGATCGGCGCGGCATCTCGCGCGAACTGTTTCATCGTCGCGCTCGAGAGATTGTTCGCTGGCTTGAGCACCGTGACGCCCACTTCTCGGATTCCTGGCACTTCCCAGAGGATGCTCTGGATGAGGCCCTTGAGATGTTTTATGAGGGGGGGCAGACCGAAGTCGTTCCTGATGCTGCTGGCTTTGAGCAGGCCAGCTCTCGAGACGTGATAGCCGTGTCAACAGAAGTGCGCGATCGGCTCACCCTTGACTACATGCACAACACCATCTTGTTCCACTTTGTGCCGGCAGCCTTTGTGTGTACGGCACTGCAGGTGGGGAGCGGGGATGTACAGCCCCTGAATCGCGTTCAGCGACGTTTTGACTTCTTGCTGGACCTGTTTCAACAGGAGTTCGTTTTTCACCCAGACATCCCTTCAACGCACCTGCTCTCGCGTGCATGTGCTGGATTGGCAGAGCACGGCGTCGTTGAGTTACTTGCTCCCAGTGGCAATGAGGAACTGCAATCGGAAGAGCCAGAGGAGTGGGTTGGTGACGGACTGTCTGTACGCATCGAGGGCAAGTCCCTGCGTCTCATCAATAGAGATGCTGCTTCGCTCTATATCGCAACCATCCGAAGCATCCTTGAGTCGTACTACGTGGTCCTTCGTGTCTGCACCGTGTTGCGGACACGCTCTTTAACGGAAGAGGAGCTTTGCGCGAACAGTCTCAATCTTGGTCGGCGAATGTTCTTGACGGAAGATGTCACTCGTCCTGAAGCTGCAAGTAAGGCGAATCTGGTGAACGCTGTACGGCACTTTAGGGCGAAGGGTGTCTTTGTAGGCGAAGGTGGCAGTCGCGAAAAAGATGCGTTGCTACGACTTGATGAGGCCATGAGAGAACGCTATCTGGCTCCTATTCGGCGCCTTTTCATATCGAAATGGCAGGATCAGCAGGGAGAGCAGAGTTGAGCCGTGAACAACGAAGCATAGATGGCGCACGGAAGATAGCCCTGGTCTGTGGTGGTGGGGGCCTGACCGGAGGTGTGTTTGAGTTGGGGGCGTTGCGTGCTCTCGACCGTGCTCTTGGCGGCGGTGTTCTGGCTAACCTCGATTGTTATGTAGGGGCCTCGGCAGGGGCGCTTGTTGCGACCCTGATGGCTGCAGGGGCAAGCCCAGAGGACATGGAGGATGTCCTGGTGCGGGGAGGCAATCGGCGCAGCAAGCTCCCCGAACTCAAGCGCAAGTCGATCTATGGGGTGGATGTCAGTTCGTGGTTGGGCGCTGCGGCACGACTGCCAATGCAAATGAGCAGGGGCTTTCTGCTCAGCTTGTTGCCTGGTGACTCATCTCGTCCTGCAGATGCGCTTTTTGAGGCCTTTGGCTGTCTCCCTCCCGGAGTATTTAGTAACGAGCCGATAGCCCGGTATCTCAAGAAGGCGCTGCGCTCCCTGGGCTACGCAGACTCCTTTGAAGCCCTTCCCGTGAGCCTTTTTGTTACGGCTGTCAATCTGGACACCAGCGCTCGGGTGGTTTTTGGTGAACAGGGGCAGAGAGGCTTGACCATTAGCAAGGCCGTGCAGGCCTCATCGGCTTTGCCGGTCTTGTTTCGGCCTGTGAGTATCGGTGAGCAGGAGTTTGTCGACGGAGGAATTGAACAAAACCTGCCCGTTGATGTAGCTGTTCGTCACGGTGCAGGCCTTGTCATCGCAGTGAACCCGCTTGTGCCTGTTGTCAATGACCCAAGAAAGGGGCGCTCTCTGCTTGATGGAGAGAGACATATCAGTGGCCGCGGACTGCCTGCAGTCTTAGATCAGGTGTTCCGAATGTTGATCCGTTCGCAGGTCTTATATGGCCTGCAGGCAATGCAGGACCGCTACCCTGAGGTCGACATCGTGCTGCTTGAGCCTGAGGCCCATGATTGGCGTATGTTCAGTTACCACCCCATGCGCTATAGCGTTCGCAAGCAACTGGCTGATCACGCCTATGAGGTTACCAGCGACCGCTTGGTTAGAGACTCAGGTCACCTCGAGGCTGTGTTCGCGAGGCATGGCCTCGACTTCCAAGCTCAACGTCTAGAACGTGATGCGCGACGCTCACGCCGAGGCGGTAGCGCCCGGTGGCTCCTGAGTAAGCTGGGAAAAGCACCGATCTTGAGGGGCTTTGCAGCAGCAGAGGACGCGGCTGATCCTTTTCGATAGGGAACAGGTAAGAGTCAGGTAGTGGTGCTGTCCTGGGACCTTGTGCACGGCAGGAATCAGGTAGTAGCCGGTGTCTCAGCCACTACCACCGGAACGATGCCAACACGCACTCCTTCCAACTCGGAATCGGCCACAGCCTGATCATAACGGATCTCCTGGGCTCGTCCGACGGCTTGAAGCGTACGCTCGAGGCTACGAACCATGGCTGCTGTGGGTTCGGCTGCAGAGTCGAGGTCGAGTATCACTGCTTGTAGTTGCCTGGTCTGTGAGATTCGCTGTTCGGTTCGTAGGGCTCGAACAGCACGTAAGATGCCGCCGACGACGGCCATCTCTGGGATAGCGCCTTCTCGGTCGTTGCGGTGCTCGGGCCAACTGGTTATGTGCAGCGAGGCAGTACCCTCGTAGGGGCGATAGATCCTCTGATATAGCTCTTCGGTGACGAAAGGCAGGATCGGCGCGTACAGCGATAACAGGATGCGCAAGGATTCCCATAGGGTGGATCGGGCAGAGTCGCGATCGGCTTCCTCGTAGCGCTCTGGGTTCCAGAAGCGGTCCTTCACCATTTCGAGGTAGTCGTCGCAGAAGGTGGCCCAGAAGAAACGGTCGATAGCTTCGCGAGCGACCGCGTAGTTGTAGCTCTCCATGCCCTGCTCCACGGTTGGCAGGATGCTATTGAGTTCGGTGAGCAACCAACGGTCTTCTGGGGTGCGGTCGACAAAGTTGGGACGAGGGGCCTGGGGGTCGAAGCCGTCCAACTGCATCATGGCGAAGCGTGCTGCATTCCAGAGCTTGACCACCAGTTTGCGTCCTGCCCGCACGTCCTTCTCGTTGTAGCGGGTGTCGTGGCCCAGGTGAGAGCCGGCTGCCCAGTAGCGAAGAGCGTCTGCGCCGTACTTACGTAGTACTCCATAGGGCTCGTAACGATTGTAACCGTCTTTGTCGGTGTGTCGTTCCAGATCGCGCTTGCTGATCTTCTTACCTTGCTCGTTGAGCCCCCAGCCCGAAATCATGACGTCCCGCCATGGCAGTGTGTCCTCGTGCAGGTGGGACTTGACGACGGTGTAGAACAACCAGGTGCGGATGATCTCAAAGGCCTGTACGCGCACGGTCATGGGGTGGAGAGTGGCATCGCCAGCTCGACCCTCTGAGTTGGCCCAGTTCGAATTGATGAGCGGCGTGAGGGACGATGTCATCCAGGTGTCCATGACATCGGGCTCGCCTCGGAAGCTGGTGCCATTGCATGACGGACAGGAACTTGCTGGGCACGGATCTTCCAGGGGGTCGACGGGTAAAGAGTCCTTATCAGCGAGGATCACTTCGCCGCAGTCTTCGCAGAACCAAAGAGGAAAGGGGACGCCGTAAAAGCGCTGTCGACTGATGTTCCAGTCGTATTTCAGTCCCTCTATCCAGTGATCGAGTCGCACCTTCATGTGCTCGGGGTGCCAGCGTAGTTGGCTGCTTCGCTCCAGCAGTTCCTCCTTCATATCGAGGACCCTGATAAACCACTGGGGAGCCATGTTGAACTCAACGGGCACCTCGGATCGGTCCGAAATACTCACGTTTTGCTCGACGACCTGTGCCCCACGATAGAGTTCGGCTTCTTTGATGTCCTTGACGATCTGCTTGCGCACTGCTGACGCCGGCTTGCCGGCATAGCTCTCACCTGCAAGTTCGGTCATCATTCCGTCTTTGCCAATGCACAGTCGGGTTGCGAGTCCGTCACGCTTCCATTTCTTGACGTCCTCTCCGTCGCCAAAAGTACAAACCATCATCAAGCCGGTGCCGAAATCCGTACGTACTTCTTCGTCGCTGAGGATGGGTACCTCTCGCTCGGACAGAGGCACGATGGCCTTACCACCAATCAGGTGGGTGTAGCGCTCGTCATCGGGGTTGGCGTAGAGGGCGACGCAGGCCGGGATAAGCTCAGGACGGGTAGTGGAGATAACCAGGTCGCCTCCTTGTGCGTCCTTGAAGGCGATGTCGTGCATCTGGCCCCGTCGGCTCAAGGTGTCGAGATCAGCCTGGGCAAGGGCGGTCTCGAAATGGGTGTCCCAGAGCACCGGTTCGTCTGAGCGATAGATACGGTCTTTGCCGTACAGGTCCAGGAAAGAGGTCTGAGCGGTCTTTCGGCAGTGGTCATCAATGGTTGAGTAGCGCTGGTTCCAGTCCACGGAGAGGCCCAGTGCTCGCCACAGGTCTTCGTAGACGGCGGCGCCCTTACGAGTCTCTTCGAGGCACAGCGCTCGGAACTCAGCCCGTGTCGTCTTGCGTTTGTTGATCTTGTAGGTCTTCTCGACGTAGCGCTCAGTGGGTAGACCGTTGTCATCAAAGCCCATGGGGTAGTAGATACGGCGTCCTTTCATGCGGTGGTAGCGGATGATGAACTCCGCTTGTGCATAGGACATAGCGTGGCCTACATGCAGGTGCGCCGAGGACACGTAGGGTGGTGGCGTATCCACCGAGAACAGCTCCGCCTCGCCATCGGGTTCGTAGCGATGGATGCCGCTTTCTTCCCATAGGGCGCGGCAGTTTTCTTCGACCCCAGGGGCGTCGAAGTCTTTGGGTAGCTCAAGGTCGGTGATAGCAGTCATTCCCGGGGGATATACCGGATGAGCGCGGCGGTCAATGTTCGGTGCACACCAAGACGAGCAGGCGGGCCCGAACCCAGGGTGATTGACAGGTAGTAGACGGCCCTGCGCAGGGCCTGAAACTCAGCCCGGAAGTCAGCGGGTCGAGCCGAAACAGGGCTCTCCCCACAGTCCTCGCCCCTGTTCTTGAGCCTGAATCTCCAGGGCGGCGAACTCTTCGCCGAACTGATCGCTGGGCGGAATGCTTAAGGCCCTCCCAAAACCCTGAGCGACCAGGTGCTCGTTAAGGAAGAACAGGTCGCTACGTCGCGACATGTAGGCAAGGGTTCGACCGAAGAAGTCCAGACATTGCTCGTCGTAGCTGAGCCAGGCTTCCTGATCTTCGAGTTGTTCGGTGGCTTCGTTCCAAGCCATCACTCCATAACACTCACTGTTGGCGGTATTGGAGTGGTTGATCTCTGGGGTGTCGACGCCAATGAGCCGGATGCGCTCCTCGCTACCGCGTAAGGCGCCTTCAAGGAAACGAACATCGGCGGTGTCTCCGTCGACAAAGTCCAGAACCTGAACTCTTGTCGCTGCTCGGCAGGCGGTCTCGCCTTGTGGAAGGCCAGGTGGCGCCGCACAAGCAGCCATGAGTGTAGCGCTCACGGCGAGGGCCAGATGCGAAAGGTGTGTGGAACTCATACTCCTCTATGTGTCCGGCTATTGCGGCCTGATGTCAATCACTGAGTAACAATCTGTCCGTAGCTACAAGCTGTCTTCGACGTTTCCTCCTGTCGAGGACCGGGAAACGAAGAGTCCCAAAGCTATAGTGGCCGGCCGGCGCTTGCCTTGGAAGCGCTTTCAAGCACGTGGTGGACGAGGTCCAAAAATTCCCGTGCCAACTCGCACCCTGGTGCTGCCCTCTTCGATGGCCACTTCGAAGTCCGAACTCATGCCCATCGACAAGGTGGGGAGCGGGACGCCTTGTTCCTCTTGAAGTCGATCTCGGAGCGCGGCCAACGCGCGATGATCGCTTCGGCTTGCCTCGGCTACCTCTCGCTGCGGCGGGATAGACATCAGCCCATCGATAGTTATTCCTGGAAGCGTGAGTAACTCGCCGAGGGTTGCGCTGAGTCCTGCAGGGGAGAAGCCAGCCTTGCCGGGCTCTTCTGCCAGATTAACCTCAAGCAGAACGTGCTGTGGAGTGCCACCACCGCGAGCTAGCGCTCGGTTTGAGAGTTCTCTCGCCAGTTTCATGCGGTCGACTGTTTCGATGCAGCGAACACGGCCTAATAAGAAGCGAATTTTGTTGCGCTGCAGCTTGCCAATGAAGTGCCAGTGGATGCCCTTGAGAGCTACAATTGTGGGGTTCTCTACCCTGCCGAGCCAGTGCTGGACGTAGTTCTCGCCAAAGAGCTGCTGGCCCGCGTCAGCAGCCTCAGCCACGGCGTGAGCCGGCTGCATCTTGCTGACCGCCAGTAGTTGAACAGATGCCGGGTCTCGATCGACTCGCTCACAGGCTCTTGTGATGCGACCTCGTATCGCTTCAAGGCGCTCAGAGACCGAACCCATCCGAGACGTCAAAGCTGTGGTCCTCCCATCCGTGCCAGACACTCCAGTACCTCGACGATGGGTAGGCCAACGACATTGCTATAAGAGCCTTCGATGCGTTCCACCAGTGCTCCTCCCAGCCCTTGAATTCCATAGCTCCCGGCCTTGTCCATTGGCTCGCCGGTACGGACGTACCGCTCTATTCGTTCTTGGTCCAAGTCCTGGAAGTAGACGTCCGTATGCACTGATCGTACTGACCACAACGTAGCTTCAGGAGAGCAGGTGACAGCGAACGCGGTGATCACCTGATGTTGCTTTCCTGAGAGCAGAGTTAAGGTTGCTATGGCGTCTTGGGCATCGCTGGGTTTGCCTAAGATGGTATCTCCGAGGACGACGATGGTATCAGCACCTAAGATCAGGCTGGCCTCGGGCTGTAGTCTGGCGACCACTTCGGCTTTGGCTTTTGCGAGGCGAGTGGCTAGGTCAAGGGGTGACTCACCGTCGAGGGGAGTCTCATCGATCTGGCGGGATTGCACCTGAAACGACAGCCCGGCCTGCTCGAGCAACTCACGACGTCGGGGAGAGCTCGAGGCAAGAATCACGGGTAGGGGCGCAGTGGTCACAGAAAATCCAGGTCGCTTAGGTAAAGGGTAAGAGGATCTTACCGAGGATGAAGTCGCCAATGAGGATGGTGATTGAGGTCATTACCACGGTGCGTGTAGTGAAGCGGCCAACGCCTCTGGTGCCACCCGTCGTGTTCAGGCCCATGTGGCAGCCGATAATACCGTAGAAGTAGCCGAAGAAGCCTGCCTTGATGAGCCCATGCATCACCTTGGGTATGTCGACTGTGGTCAGGACTTGATCGAGGTAATAGGCAGTGCTCAGGCCCTGATCGGCGACTGCTACCACCATGCCTCCAAAGATACCTACTACGTCCGCCATAGCAGCGAGCAAAGGCATGGAGATGATGCATGCCAGAACCCTCGGCACCACCAGCTTCTTTATGGGGTCGGCACCCAGTGCGCGGATGGCATCAATCTGCTCAGAAACAGCCATCGAGCCGAGCTCAGCGGTTATGCCTGCACCCACTCGGCCCCCGACCAGCAGCGCTGTCAAAACAGGGCCTAGCTCCATAACAAAACCTACTGAGATGACTTTGCCTACATAGTTAGCAGCACCGAAACGCTCCAGGCCCCAGCCAAACTGCAGGGCCATCACCGCCCCAGTGAATAGAGCTGTGAGGAAGGCGATGGAGAAGGATTGAACCCCAAGGGAATAGAGCTGTTGGACAAGTGAACGAAGCTCAAGTGGCGGCCTGAGCATGGCTCGAAGCATTCTCAGGGTGAGTGTTGCTATGGCACCGATCGTTGAAAAGAAGGACAGGAAGCCACCGCCGAGAACAGTGAGGAGCTCAACTGGCAGGGCGGTTGTCTTGCGCTGCTGACGCGTGAGTGACCCGCTCACGGTTGGTACTCGACGATCAGGCCGCTGAGAAATGTCTGATGTTGCTCATGGGCTATCTCGAGACTTCCTGGTGTGCCGACAAAGACCAGATCAAACACACAGGGACCGTTCTTCGTTACCGTCGCTGCGACCTCAATAGGCACCCCATCGAGGCGGGCGGATGCCTCTCGAGTGAGTGCGGCGCGACCAGAGAGTTCCTTTTCGTATTCTGCTTTTACTTCGACTTCGGTGAATCCAAAGAGCAGGTGGTTGAGGAGTACGACGAGAGGGGCGTCTTCGTAGCGCCCAGCACAGCTGCTGTCGGCATACATCGTGGCGCCCATAGCCTCGTTGTAGTAAGCGATGTCGCTTGCAGCAGAAGGGCTTTTTATCCAGCTATTGCCCGGTTCGCCGGGTTGATAGCGCAGTTCCATGCGTTGGGTATGGCCGCTTCCTTTGAGACTCAGCTGTTCGCTGTACCAGCCTTCTGACCAGCGTCCGCGGGTAGCTGTGCAGGAGAGCAGGCTTGTCGCTATGGCGCTCACGAGCAGTGTCGCTGCGAGGGAAGTGACCGATGCTCTCGTCCGCTTACTGCCCATCAACCCGCTCCGAGTCTTCACGTAACACGTCAATGACACGTGCTTCATCTGGACTGCCTACCAGAGTAAGAAAGACATCTTCCAGATCGCCTCCACCTGCGGTGTGCATGTCTTTGAGCTCGGTGACGGTACCCGATGTCGCAATCTCTCCTTTGTGGATGATCGCCACCCTGTCGCAGATAGCCTCTGCTACTTCCAGGGTGTGTGTGGAAAGGAAGACGGTGCGGCCCTCGTCAGCCAGCCTTCGAAACACGCTCTTAATGAGCCGCGCCCCTGCCGGGTCCAGGCCGACCATCGGTTCGTCGATGATGAGAAGACGAGGATTGTGGATGAGGGCTGCAGCCAGAGAAAGTCGCTGCTTCATGCCGTGTGAGTAGCCCTCAACCAACTCACCACCAAAACTCTGTAGCCCGAAGAAGTCCAATAACTCCTCGCTGCGATCAGAGATAGAGGAAGCACCCATTCCGTAGATGGCACCTACGAAGGCTAGGAACTCTTTGCCGGTCAGGCGTTCGTACAGATACGGACGGTCGGGTATGTAGCCGATGATGGCCTTGGCGGCGACGGGGTCGATCGCCGTATCTATCCCAGCGACGTGAATCGTGCCGCTGGTCGGGCGGAGCATGCCGGCAATCATTTTCATTGTGGTTGTCTTGCCTGCACCATTGGGGCCGAGGAAGCCAAACACCTCGCCTTCTCGAATGTGCAGGTCTACCTTGTTGACTGCGACAAACTCCTGGTTGCCGTAGACCTTGCAAAGTTGGCTGGTACGAATCATTCCGGCTCCAACACTTCGATCTTCAGACGCCCGACTGCGCTCATCAATTCCACCTGCTGATCGAGACTACCTTCGACCAGCTTGACGTGAGTTGCATCAGCGGGGAACTGGCCGAAGGTCGGGTCGATCGCCAGCCACTGCTCCCCAAGCCAGACTTCTGGCCATGCATGATAGTAGAACGCGCCGTCGCTGAAGATGCTTTCTGAATAGACGATGCCCGCTGCCATTCGGGTGGGTAGCCCCACGGCTCTCGCGAGAGCCGTGAACAAGGTGGTGTGTTCGTTACAATCACCCCGTCGGCTGCGCAGGATCTCTCGAGACTCAGGGAAGCCCGCTACTGGTACCTTGTCGATCTCTTGATAGACCCAGTGATTCAGTCTGCGAGCGGCATCGATTGAGTCCAACTCAGCGCCGATTATCTCGCCGGCAATACGGCGAATCGCCGGATCGTCTGCAGCGACAAAGGTAGTGCTGCGTAGCCAGGGTCTGCGGGCTCGCTCAACGTTGGGCAAGGTATAGGACTGCTCCGCCGGGCCGAGGGAACTGTGTAGGCGCAGTTCATTGGACTCGGCGTCCCAGTTGTCTCCGTGCGCTGCGCTCAGTAACCGTGAGATGTTCGCCGGCCCCGACAAACGCAGCCGTAGATCCGTGATAGATCGCCCATCGCCATCCAGAGGACGATCTAAGGGAATACTCGACAGGGCAATCAGGTCGACGCTGTCGCCGATGTCGCCAGGCCAGCCCCAGTGAAGCGCAGTCTCTCGGTCCTCGAGGCGAAGTTCCATGCCGAGTCCGCCATCGAGTTCGCGCTCTCGGATACGGCGTCCATCGTTGGCGATGAGCGCCTCGAGCTTTTGCCCCCCGTTGTCGACTTCGAGCAACCAGGCTGCTGTATTTGTGCCATCGGGCAATGGAGCATCCTGCTGCGCCAGGACCGTCACCGACGCCTCACTGTGCCCCAGGGTCAGTGGGTTGAAAAACGGTACGGTGAGCCTGCTTCCTACCTGCAGTTGCCGGCTGACTACTGTGCGGTATAGGGTCGCGCTGGTGGTGGGTACTTCGTCGAGACTGAGCGTGGTTAGTGATTTGCCTGCCTGAAACAACTCAAGCTGCATGCCCTTGCCCACTGCCTTGCCTTCGGCTCGTAGGGATACCGGCAGTCCCTTCACCTCGGTGCGCACCTGGGCAAGCAGGGAGGTAAGCTGACCGCTGCTCTCCAGTTCTAGATCCGTAGCGATGGTTATGTCATTTGGCTGCCCCAGCAGCATGAGCTTGAGCATGGTGCGCTCTTGCAGCAACAGATCACCATCTTCTGTCTTGCCGCTGCGGGAAAGGGAATGACCGATCTTCTGCTCACCAACGTAAATCCCCGACCAGGTCTCCGACATCCCCGCTGTAGATTCATCAATGCTCAGGGTCAGGGGGGCTGCTGGCTGCCGATAGCTGTGAGAAAAGAGCACGATAAGCAGCACGGCAGCCGCCAGAACCAGGGAGACTTCAATGATTGTGGCGCGATTGCTGGCCATACATCACCATTGTAGGCATTGAAGCCCTTGCCCCGCGCGGGGATCGCGGGTAATTGAAGGTTCGTCTTGGCCCTCTTTGCTGTCGTTTCCTAAGGTTCACAATGAAGTTCACCATTGTCTTTTTCGTGCTCTCGTCTCTCCTATTGCTCACTGGCTGCAGCGAAGATGGAGGAGATGGAACTCCTTCTTGTGAGATCAACGAGGACGTCGGTGAGAATGAGTTGCTGGCCACTGTGGATGGCTCAAGCTGGGTCGCTACTTCTACTGGCTACCAGATCGCAGGCGCCGTGGGCTTGATTAGCTCCTACACGGTCGACGCCCACAACCTGATGAGTATTCGTCTGCACCACACGGCTCTGTTCAGTGTCGACGCAGACGGCTTGATTAATGCTGATGACGGTGATGATGTGGGTGATGTGTTTGAGGCCGGTGCGGGGCCCTTTGAGTTCCTTTTGGGCTCGGCCAGTCGAGATGGCGGCGACATTACCCTTGTAGTTGATGACGATGTCTTTCATACCGCAGATGGCGATGGTGCCGGCGGATATCTCTATATCGAAGAGGTTGTCGCGGGGCAGGGCAACAACCCCGATGTGATTCGCGGTTGCTTTGAGTTTGACGCGGGGAGTGATGACAGCGGTGAGGTAATGAGCGTTCTCGGCGGCAGTTTTTCAGCGAACGCAATGTAGTCAGGAGGCGAGATAAGTCATGGCGAACAGCGAGAAGTATAGCGTCAAGACACACCTTCGAGTGGTCACTGCAGCTTCGCTGTTTGATGGCCACGACGCCGCAATCAACGTCATGCGTAGGGTGCTGCAGGCTAGCGGCGCTGAGGTGATCCACCTGGGTCATAACCGTGCCGCTGCTGATGTGGTGGATGCGGCCGTTGAGGAAGACGCACAGGCGATTGCCGTGTCCTCCTACCAGGGAGGGCACAACGAATACTTCAAGTACATGAAGGATCTGCTCGCTGAGCGCGGCGCATCTCACATCCGAGTGTTCGGCGGTGGCGGCGGTGTCATCGTGCCTACCGAGATAGCGGAGCTTCATGACTACGGGATAAGCCGTATCTACTCTCCTGAAGACGGTCGCAAGCTGGGCCTGCAGGGTATGATTAACGACCTGCTTGAGACCAGCGACTTTGATCCCGTCGCCATGGAAAATGGTGCCGGTGGTGGAGTGCTCGACATCTCCTCAGGGGTCATGCCCGATGTGCATTCGGGCAATCCCATGGGTATTGCCCGACTGGTCACCATGGCTGAGCGAGGCCCACAGCTGGCACCTGAGCTTCGCGGCGCTCTCGACTCTTGGAAGGCTGGTCGTCGAGAGGCTGGTGTCGCTAAAGCGCCGGTATTTGGGATCACCGGCACTGGTGGTGCTGGTAAGTCGTCACTCATTGACGAGCTGCTTTGCCGTTTCTTGCGGGATTTCGAGGATCGTCGTGTTGCTGTCCTCTCGGTAGATCCCAGCAAGCGGCGCACGGGTGGCGCGCTCCTCGGCGATCGGATCCGCATGAACTCGTTGGGTAGTGAGCGCGTCTTTATGCGCTCGCTTGCGACGCGTGGCTCCATGGCTGAAGTCAGTGAGTCTACCGGCGAGGCCCTTGAGATCTTGTGCCTTGCAGGCTTTGATCTTGTCATCCTCGAGACCTCGGGCATTGGCCAAGGGAACTCGGCAGTGGTCGACCTCAGCGACTTCACCGCTTACGTAATGACTCCTGAGTACGGCGCGCCCAGCCAGCTCGAAAAAATCGACATGATCGACTTTGCCGATCTGCTGGTGCTCAACAAGTTTGAGCGCCGGGGTGCGCAGGATGCCTTGCGAGATGTTCGTAAGCAGTACCGTCGCAGCCGAGAGATGTTTGGTCCTGATCCAGCCGATGCTGATCTTCCGGTGTTTGGCACCATCGCTTCTCGCTTCAACGACAGCGGAGTGACAGCCCTTTACTGTGCCTTGGTGGACTTGCTTGATGGGGGGTCTGGCCGCTGGCAGTCACAGACAGAGCGTCCCGATGGACCTGTCTCTGGCGAGCGACTTGCGCTCATTCCTCCAGCGCGGGGTCGTTATCTTGCAGAGATCGCCGAGGCTGTTCGTGGCTACAAGGCCTGGGCTTTGGACCAGGCTCAGCTGGCGCGCCGTCATGCAGCGCTGCTGCTGGCGGCCGATGAGGTAGAGGACGAGGATCTTCGCACCAGGCTTACTTCGCGTGCAGAACGGATTCGTACAGAGCTCGCTCCTGTCTGCCGTGATTTGCTTGCCGAGTGGCCGGATCTGGCTGCCCGCTACCGTGCTGATGAGTTTGTCTACTCGGTCCGGGGACGTGACATTCGAGTTCCTACAGGTGAGTTGAGCCTTTCGGGGCTTCGCATGTCTCGGGTGGCGCTTCCTGACTACAATGATGCGGGTGACATCCTGCGCTTTTTGCTGCTTGAGAATCTTCCCGGGCGCTTCCCCTTTACTGCGGGCAACTTTGCTTTTCGTCGAGCGGCCGAAGCACCCAAACGGATGTTTGCGGGTGAGGGGCCACCGGTTCGCACCAACAAGCGTTTTCACTACCTCAGCGAGGGGGAGCCGGCGACGAGACTCTCTACTGCCTTTGACTCGGTGACTCTCTACGGAGAAGACCCGGACGAGCGTCCTGACATCTGGGGCAAGGTGGGCGAGAGCGGCGTGTCGGTGTGCAGCCTCGATGACATGAAGCTGCTCTATGCGGGCTTTGATCTCTGTGCACCCAACACCTCGGTGTCGATGACGATTAATGGTCCCGCGCCCATCATCCTGGCCATGTACCTCAACGCCGCAATCGATCAACAGGTCGATCTGTTTGCCGCTGAGCAGGGAAGGCAGCCTGATGCCGCCGAGCACGAGGAACTCGCAGAGCGCACTCTTCAGACGGTCCGCGGTACGGTTCAGGCAGACATCCTCAAAGAAGACCAGGCACAGAACACCTGCATCTTCAGTACAGAGTTTGCCCTGCGGATGATGGCGGACATTCAGGAGTTCTTCGTAGAGAAGAAGGTCCGCAACTATTACTCCGTTTCGATCTCGGGCTATCACATTGCAGAAGCTGGAGCGAACCCCATCAGCCAGACGGCATTCACGCTGGCCAATGGCTTTACTCTGGTTGAGTACTATCTCGCCCGGGGTATGGACATCGACAGCTTCGCGCCGAATCTGAGCTTCTTCTTCAGCAACGGCTTGGATCCTGAGTACACGGTGATCGGCCGGGTGGCGCGTCGTATCTGGGCGGTGGCTATGGACAAGCTCTATGGGGGCTCAGAGCGCAGCCAGAAGCTCAAGTACCACATCCAGACATCAGGTCGGTCACTGCACGCTCAAGAGGTCGACTTCAACGATATTCGCACCACGCTGCAGGCGTTGATTGCCTGGAATGACAACTGCAATTCTCTGCACACCAATGCCTATGACGAGGCGATTACGACCCCCACAGAAGAGTCGGTGCGGCGTGCCATGGCGATCCAACTCATCATTCAAAACGAGTTTGGCCTAGCCAAGGGTGAGAACTCGCTGCAGGGCTCTTTTGCTGCGCTTGAGCTCACCGAGTTGGTGGAAGAAGCAGTGCTGACTGAGTTTGAGCGTATCTCAGAACGCGGCGGGGTCCTTGGCGCCATGGAGCGTCAGTATCAGCGCTCTAGGATCCAGGAAGAGAGCCTCCTCTACGAGCATCGCAAGCACGATGGCTCGCTGCCGATTGTCGGTGTGAATACCTACCTCAACCCGGAAGGGGGCATGGCATCAGACAATGAGTCCATGGAACTTCGTCGTGCTAGTGCCGAGGAGAAGGCGGGCCAGATAGAGGGACTTCGGCGCTTTCAGGCAAAGGCGAGCGGTCAGGCTGATGAAGCCCTGGAGCGCTTGCAGCAGGTTGCTCTGGACGGAGGGAACATCTTTGCTGAGTTAATGAGCACAGTACGCCTTGCAAGTCTGGGCCAGGTGACCCATGCCTTGTATGAGGTTGGAGGGCGCTACCGCCGCTCCATGTAGGAGCAGAGGTTGCGCTGGTTGTGAAACTCGCATTTATCATTGTCTTAGGGACGCGATGGCATTTTCGCGCGCGCACTGATTCGTGGTCGGGTGTGCTTACCTGTCCAGACTGCAAACTACCGTGCCAGTTCTTGGAAAAGGACGCGTTCAAGGCATTCACGCTGTACTGGTGGCCCCTGTTTCGAACGGAGCAGGGTGGTCAGGTGGTGGAGTGCACCCAATGCAGTGCTCGTTTCTTCCCGCCAGATGAGCTCGTCCGCCGGCCCTGAAAAGACCAGAACGGTGCAAGGGCTTCGACGAGGAAGGCACTGACGGGTGGATGCCAGTGTCGCCTGGCACAGAGTCTTTGGGCCCGCGTGCTGTTGAGCAACCTGGCGGCTCTTGTAGTGGTTGACCTCTCAGGTGTGGTGGCTGCTCTCAGGGGCGGACTTGTCGCTTCCGTCGTCACCATCTTCATCTGAAGGCTCTGTGTCGTATTGCTCGGTGGCATCAACGGGGAAGGCTTCTTTTTCGGACAACTCTGAGGTCTCATCAGCTTCTTGGTCCTTGCGGGTTCGTAGCAGGCCAAGCCCCAGTAGGAAGACCAAGACTCCTGCACTCACCGTGCGAAGGTGCCGCGCGGGTTGTAGTCCGCCGGGGCGATATTCCATATAGACCTCGTGCACACCGGCGGCTACGGGCACAGCCAGCTGAAAGCCATTTACGATTTGGGTGTTGACGCTCCTGCCGTCCACCTCCACGTGCCAGGCGGGATCCCAGGGTCGCAGGCACACCAGCAGACCATTACCCGCAGAGACACGACCGTGCCAGATCCCGCCGGAGTCGGTGTCCGGCACGACGGGAAGTCCGTCTGCGGTGGGCATTCCCTGGGGTGTCCAGCGACACGAAGGCAGCGGATCAGTGAGCGCAAAAATTACTAACTGGGTCCAGTCTCCTTCGGGGCTGTAGACCTCTTCGAGTCCGTTGCCGATCAGAGGCAGCAGCTCAAGTGCATCGTCGCGAAAGTGCACGACGATGTGCGTTATTCCAGCGAGTCGAAGGCCATTGAATTGTCGTGCCAAGGGCATCCCTAAGACCGCGTCGTACCAGTTCTCGAGTCCGCTGGGGGACATCACCAGCCAGTCGCGCATGACCTCAATTCCCCAGACACTGGCGACTCCGCCCAGCAGGGCTTCTCTCAGGATGAGATGCAGTGGTGCTTCTGGTGAGGTGACGGGATCGGCGTCATGCTGTGCATAGCTGGCTTGATGCAGCCTTGCTCGGCCTGGTAGGAGCGTGCCGCTGTTTCGTCGCTGCTTATCGGCGCTGCGCAGGATGCGGCTTGCAGCCACGGGTGGAGGGACTATCTCGGCGGGGTCTTCCAGTGGTGCAAGTGGCAGATTGTGAGCGCTTAGTTCAGCGCCGGTAACCACAATAGCGAGAGTCAGTCCCAATAAGCCCAGCAAGTGCTTTCCAGGCATTGCTTGCAGGCGCCATAAAACGCAGATCAGGAGGCCCACGCTGAGGGCGCCGGCAGCAAGGGACATGCCGCGGGCGGTGTCTCCTTCGCTGAGGGTGCTAAGAAGCGCGGCGCTCAGCACCAGGGCCAGTGTCGCCGCGCCCAGGCCGAGGGCCCAGCGATTCGATAAGCGAGTAGAGGCGAGCAGACGCGCTCCTTGCGCAACGGGCACCGCTGCGAGGATCGCAGCCGGTAGTAACCACTTCTCGGGGTAGCGGATGCTCGAGAGGATCGGAAGACTGGTTTCCATCCAACCGACGAGCGGGATCGCCGGGCCAGCGGCCATGGCTATGCACACGAGCGAGCCGATGGTTGCCGTGACGTTAGGTCCGGCGATCAGCCACCGCTCTGGTGCTTGTGAGAAGTGGCTTCGGAACAAGTGCACTATGCCGAGTAGCCACAAGAGGATGGCGCCTCCGCCAGCATAAAGCCCTGGTAGGTAGACCCCTGTCGCCTGTTCCTGACCAGGGGGGCGGTAGATGCCAAGGCTGGCGTCGTAGGCAAGGTTTGGTGCCAGAAGCCCCAGTACATCGCCCAGGCGCAGCGCGCGCGCGCTTAGTTCGGCGATGGGTAAGGCCTGACCCCAGTTAGA
>Ga0163179_10000912_pt1 | contig 21061 bp, 20 predicted proteins | sample AtlANTMetagenome_FD_109643 | JGI IMG/M metagenome (GOLD analysis project Ga0163179, IMG submission 109643) | Marine eukaryotic phytoplankton communities from the Atlantic Ocean - Atlantic ANT 2 Metagenome | ecosystem: Environmental > Aquatic > Marine > Oceanic | place: North Atlantic Ocean...
GACGCCTGATCGGAGAACTGTCCCTTGAGGTGCTCAGAGATGCCGCAGGCCATCTCCACGATTTCGAGGCCCCGCTGCAGTTCACCCTTGGCGTCGGAGAGAACCTTGCCGTGCTCGGAGGTGATGATCGCAGCGAGGCGGTCGAGGTTGTCGTGCAGCAATTCCCGGAACGCGAACATGATCGAGGTGCGGCGCGTCAAAGACACTTCCGACCACGACGAGAAGGCGGTGAGGGCAACAGCCACCGCGGTGTCGACATCGCCGGGGTCAGCGAGGCGGACGTCTTTGAGCGCTTCGCCGGTGGCGGGATTATACACGGGCTGCGTCCGAACACCGCGAGCATGGTCGAGCTTGTTGTCGATGAAGTGGGGCAGAATGTCTCGCATCGGTGATCCTTCGGTCGAGGGGGTTCGGGCGCAGGTTCGGCAATGACGGTCCAGAAGCGGTGACCACACCCAGTGAGCCTGTCGTTCACATATGCGCGAAACTCACCCTTGCGAATTAGTTTCAGTCAGAATATATTTCCGATTGCAGGTTGCGTCAAGACCTGACCATCGAACTTCAAGATCGGACAGGCGGATTATATGGAGGGCGACACCTACCGTCCGAGCCCCGACCGCCCTGGCCGTCGAAACCCGATCAAGTCCGCCGACCAAACGATCGACGTTCTCGATTTTCCTGCCGAACAGCCGTATCGACTCACCCTCAGCGAAATCCAGCGAGCTCTCGGAGTCCCGAAATCGAGTTTCTACGGGCTGTTACAGCCGTTGGTTTTCCACGGATGGGTTGGTACCGATTCCAGGGGGCACCTGCGGAATCGGGTTACGGGCCCTGGGAATCGGGATCGCGTTCCTCGATCGCGACCCGATCGTCCAAGCAACTGCCGCATTGCTGGCGCATATGTGTCGCCAGTTCGACGAGACCATGCACCTCGCCAGACTCGACGGAAAAGAAGTCGTCTACCCGGCCAGCCGCGAATCCGCTCCCCATCTTCGGGAGAACACCCGAGTCGGGCACAGGTTCACCTGCGCACGCCACTGCACTCGCCCGGCCTAGTGTGCGTGGCGGTACCGATCCCGCGCGCGGATCCTCCACGATGCCATCAGCAGTTCCATTCCCGCAGGCCGAGCGGATGCGGATCACATCGATGCCATCGTCGGTGGTCTGCAGCAGACGGCACACGGCCTGCGATTCATCCACGAAGGAGCATACGTATGACCGACACCAATCCCGAGGGACGCGAAATCATCGTGGTGACCGGCACCGCCGGCGAGATCGGCACGATGCTGCGCGGAGCGCTCGCACGTCCGGGCCGGCTTCTCCGCCTGGTCGACGTCGCACCGCAGCAACCAGCCCGCGACGGCGAGGACGTGGAGATCATCACTGCGTCGGTCAGCGACGTCGAGGCTATGGTTCGTGCATCGGCCGACGCAACGGCAATAGTGCACCTGGCGTCTCTACTCGACGGCGGAACGTGGGAGCAATACGTCGACGTCAACATCAACGGGACCTATGGAGTGCTCGAAGCTGCTCGACGAAACGGGATCTCGCGTGTTGTCTACGCAAGCAGTCACCACGCAGTGGGATTTTACCACAAAACCGACACCGAGGCCCCGGACTATATGTATCCACGCCCGGACAGCTACTACGGAGTCGCTAAGGTCGCCAGCGAAGCCCTCGGCAGTCTTTACCACGACCGCCACGGCATAGACTTCATCGCCATTCGCATCGCGTCCTACCGACTTGTACCCAACGACCGACGCGCTCTGTCGAATTGGCTCTCGCCTGACGACACGGTCCGCGCGATCGAAGCATCCCTCTCGACGCCCGCCCCGGGCTTCCGCATCATCTGGGGTGTCTCGAACAACACCCGCCGCTGGATGTCACTCGACGAGGCCCACGCCATCGGATTCGACCCCAAAGACGACGCCGAACCCTACGCGCAAAAAGTGTTCGACTCCACCAGCGAAGCGGACCCAGGGGCCCAGTGGGACCACATCCTCGGCGCAAAATTTGCAGCACCCGACTTCGACGAAGCAGGCAGATCATGAGCCATTCCCCCACCGCACAGCAACGGGCACGGACCTTCACCGACAACGTGCGCGGCGGCGCTACCATGATCGGTACGTTTGTTAGTACAGGATCGGCATTGATCACCGAAATCTGTGCCATGGCGGGCTTCGATTGGTTGCTCGTCGACCTCGAACACGGGTCCGGCACCGAAGCCGATCTGATCGGCCAACTCCACGCTGCGGGCAGCCATGCTATCCCCGTTGTCGTTCGACCAGAAACCGCTGAGCGCATCCGCGGCGGACGAGCACTCGACCTCGGCGCGGACGGTATCATGCTGCCGCGCATCGATTCCGAAGAACAAGCGCGGGCCGCCGTGAGCAACCTGCTCTACCCACCCGCGGGGCGGCGAGGTGTCGCCAGTTACAATCGCGCACGCAGCTTCGGCACCGACACGCGGTCGGCGGCCGACGTCGATGATTGCACACTCACCGTTGTTCAGATCGAATCGATCGAGTCGCTCGCCGAGGTCGACGCCATCGCCGCACTGCCCGGGGTCGATGCGCTCTTCGTCGGCCCCGGTGACCTGACCACCGCACTGGGAGTGCCCGGACAGGTCGACTCGCCGATCTACACCGCCGCTCTCGCTGCGACCGTGAACGCGGCCAGAACGCACGGCATCGCCGCTGGCATCCTTGCTTCGAGCCCCGATGCCGCTCAGCGCTACATCGACGACGGCTTCACCCTCGTCGCAGTGGGCTCCGATGCCACGCTGCTGTTGGGAGCCGGCCGGGCGATCGCGACGTCCATCCCCCGCCGATGAACACCGCACGGTTCGTTATCGCCTCTCCCTCCGTCGCGGCGGTTGTCGACGGCTGCGGGTCTGAACTCGTCTCGATCACCGACGCCGCGGGGCGGGAGCTGCTGTGGGACGGTGGCCCGCAATGGCCTTGGCATGCGCCACTGCTTTTTCCGACGATCGGCCGCGTCGTCGATGACGAGATAGAGCACGACGGCCGCCGGTATCCGATGCCGCGGCACGGTTTCGGGCGCGATCAACTCTTCGATCTCATCGAAAAGACCCCGACCTCGACGCACCTGCAGCTGGTGCCCTCGCCGACGACCAAAGAGCATTTCCCGTTCGACTTTGTGCTCGACGTGCGACACAGTGTGACCGCCGCATCGGTCACCTCGCAGTACACCGTGACCAACATCAGCGAGGTCACCCTCCCGGTCTCGCTTGGAGTTCATCCGGCCTTCCCATGGCCGGCAGGGCAAAGAGACCAGTGGCGGATCGAGCTCGACACCGTCGAGGACGGTCAGGCGTACCACCTCGCCGACGTGCTGCTCGCCGATACCACCCCGAATCCTGTTCGTGAGCGCACCCTCGACCTCGCCGAAGAACTGTTCGCCACCGGCGCTCTCGTGCTGATCCAGTGCCGCAGTACGTCGTTGCGGTTACTTGGCCCCGACATGGCAATCACGCTGTCGTGGGACGGCTTCGAGCACATCACCGTCTGGTCGCCGGTAGATGCGGACTTGCTTTGTGTCGAACCATGGTCGGGGTATCCCTCCCCTGTCGGCTTCGAGGCAGACATCCTCGGCAAACCCGGACAGCAACTCCTCGCCCCCGGCGAGCACCGAACGTGGAGCTATACGATCACCGTCGAATAGTTGTCCCGAGGGGTTTGTCGGGTTTGTCAGCCAGCGTCGATGAGTCTGTCGTTTCGTGCGCGTTCGAGTAGATCGTTGTGGGCGGATTCGACCGCGCTCACTGCGGCGCCGTGTGCGGCAGAGAATCCGTCGGAGGCCGTCACTTGCAAGGTGGGTACCGCCGGAAGGGTCTGGGAGAGGGTCGTTCGGACACGGTCGAGAACGCTCTGTACCAGTGGGATGATGCGGCCGTTGAAGATGATGAGGTCGGGATCTGAGGTCAGCGTGATGGCGCTGACGGCGCTGACAAGGCCGTGGACGAACTGGTCGCGCAATTCGGCCAACGGTGATTGTGGTGGGGCGTCGATGATCTTGTCGAGTGCGGCCAGTTCTATTCCTGCTCGGTGTGCTGTGGAGGTCAACCCGCGGACGCTGAGCACGTCTTCGAGGCGCCGCCGGCCCATGTCGATCGGCAGGGAGCCGAGTTCGCCTATCACCGAGCGGGTGCCCCGCAAGAGTTTGCCGTCAATGGCGATGCCGGCACCGACGCCGGTGCTGACCGTGAGAAGAGCAACGTTGGCGACCCCGATCGCAGCCCCTGCCGTCATCTCGCCTCTGAGGGCCATGTTCGAGTCGCTGTCGAGGGTGACAGGAACTCCGGCGTGGCGGGTGAGCGCCTTGTGGAACTGTTCGCCTTCGATGTGAGCGAACACGTCGGCAGGGCGGACAACGGTGGTGGCATTACGCACGCTCGACGCCACCGCGACGGTAATCCCAGACAGGCGTCCCCCCATCGAGGTGCCTCCGACGAGGGCGTTGACTGCGCCGATGATGAATCGGACGAGGGCAAGCCTGCTCAGACCGTGCGGGGTGTCGAAGCGGCTGCGGGAGAGTTCGTTTCCGCGCAGGTCACTACACCACAACCTGCAGGTGGTGATGCCGAGGTCGACTCCGACGACGCATCCCGTGGCGGGCCCGAGCTCAATGTAGGACGATTTGCGGCCGCGTCCGGTCCGGTGCAGTGAAGCTCCCTCGTTGAGGAGACCTTCTTGAATGAGTTCGTCGACCATCCGCGAGACGGTCGCTTTGCTCAGTCCCGTTGCGGTTTCAATCTGGGTCCGCGTGATGTCGTCTGCATCGAATGCTGCTTTGAGGACGAGTGCACGGTTGTGTCCGCGAGTGGTGGAGGCTTCCATGTGCAACTCATTTCCCAGTTCAGATCGAATCGTTGACGATCGTAGCGGGTGCGACGTTCACCGAGTTGGTGCGCCGCACCCGCGTTGATCAACTGGCGGCGACGGCCTGGTCGAAGGCGTCGATGAAGATGTCAACGTGTTCGCGGGTGAAGGGCAGCGGCGGCCGGATCTTGAGCCCGTTGGCGTCTGCTCCTGTCGCACCGATAAGGATGCGGCGTTCTCGTAGTCCGTTGACCACCCTCAAGGTCTTGCCGGCGTCGGGGGTGCCGTCTGCGGTGACGAAATCAACGCCCAGGAACAGTCCGACCCCGCGCACGTCGCTGATGCTGTCGTATCGACCGGCGACCTGTGCGGTTTGTTCGAGGAGGTAGGCACCGACGTTGGTGCAGTTGTCAAGCAACTTTTCGTCGTCGAGGACATCGAGCACGGCGTTCGCGGCGGCGATGCACACGGAGTTACCGGCGAATGTGTTGAAGTAGCGCACCTTCGAGCCGAATTCGGCGAGTACCTCCGGCCTCGCGGCCATCGCGCCGATGGGGAGTCCGTTGCCCATCGGTTTACCCATCACGACGAGGTCGGGCACGACCCCGTGCCGAGCGAAGCCCCACATGCCGACCCCAGTGCGTCCGAACCCGGGCTGGACCTCGTCGGCGATGAACAGACCGCCGGCCGCGTGCACGGTATCGACTGCGGATGCCAAGAATCCGGCGGGGTCGGGGAGGACACCGTCGGTGGAGAAGATCGTGTCGACGATCAACGCTGCGAAACCGATGCCATGGCGCTCGAGGTCGGCGATCGCAGCGGAGACGTCCTCGGCGAACACCTCGCCTACGCCTCGGCCGTCGGTGCGCGGACGCGGAGCCGGTACCGTCCGCACATGTTCACCGATCGGGACGTTCGGGCCCATGGTGGGCGAGATCTCCGTGATGGTCGCGGTGGTTCCGTGATAGGCGTAGTCGGTGACGATGACGCCGCGGGCCTTGGTGTAGTTCCGGGCCACCCGCAGCGCCAAGTCGTTGGCTTCGCTTCCAGTGCAGGTGTACATGATGTTGCCGATTTCGGCGGGGAACGTCGCGAGCAGCCGCTCGGAGTAGTCGAGGATCTGCTCCGAGGCGTAGCGGGTGTGGGTGTTGAGGGTGCCCATCTGTTTGGTGACTGCCTCGACGACGTGTGGGTGGCAGTGTCCCACCGAGGGCACGTTGTTGTAAACGTCGAGGTAAGCGGCTCCGTTTTTGTCGTAGAGGTAGACCCCTTCGCCGCGCACAATCTGCAGAGGCGTTTCGTAGAACAGCTTGTAGGCAGGGCCCAACGCTTCTGCGCGGCGACGCACGATGGATTGCAGGTCGGGTTCGAGCTCGTCGGTACGTCCGACATCGAAACCATTGACCATGTAGCCGGTCTTGGACAGGTCGATCGCGGAGCTCATGTGGTGATCCTGTTCCTGAAGTCGTCGCGGGAGGTGTACAGCAGTGTGTCGAGCTGCGCCCAGGTGCGGGGTGTGTTGCGAAGGATGTAAGTGGCATTGTCTGGGAACCGAGCAGCTCGCCATTCGGTGATCGTCAGACGAACCACCATGCGGGCGATGATGAGCTCGAGCAGTAGGTCCAGCTCATCGTCGGTGAGCGGGGTGAGCTGCTGGTAGCCGTTGATGACATCGATCGAGGTGTCGGTGGGGTCGTCGGCGTCCGAGAGTTGATAGGCGGCGACCACTGCGACGTCGTTGACTAGTTCGGTGCGCACCATGTCACCGAAATCGAGAATGCCGCTGATGGTGACCCCGTCGGCGGCGACGAGTACGTTGTCGCCGCTGAAATCGTTGTGCACGACCTGCGCTCGCTGTTTGGACAGTAGCGGCTTGACGTTCGCCTCGAAGCGGTCGACCAACGTCGCGAGCGTTGCGCGGTGTTCGAGGCTGGTCAGTTCGCCGATCAACGGTCTCAGGTCCGTCAGGTGCGCCAGGTCCCAATGGATCGGTTCGGTGGTCGCGGGGTGATCGAAACTTTTCAGTGCGCGCCCGAGCATCGCCAAGGCCCGGCCGAGGTTCGAGCGCAGCTGCGCACTGGTCTGCACTGCGTGCAGCGGGCGGCCCTCGACGAAGGTGATCATTCGGATTGCTTGTCCGGCTGCCGGACCGCTGCCGGGTACGACGAAGCTCTCGCCGGTGAGCGCGCGGACCACCCTGGGGACGGGGAGCTCCCGGGCGACCGATTCGAGATGGGCGAGCACCGCGGTCTGGCATTTGGTAACCGAGCGTTGTTCGCTGCTGTGGACGACCTTGAGCATGAACCGGCCGGCACTGGTGGCGATTTCGAAGTTGTTGTCGCGTTCCCCGTCCAGAGGGCGGGCGCGACCGAGCAGACCGTAGTGCTCGCGGGCGAGCTGTTCGGCTTCTCGTTCGGTGACCCGTTCTGTCGGTGAGGACAAGGTTGCGTTCTGTCCACTGGCTCCGGGAAGGATTGAGGGTTCGTGAACCACCTCTGTCACAGCACCTTTCCGAGGAAATCTTTCGTGCGTTGGTGTTGCGGATTTCCGAGCACGTCCTCCGGTGTACCCGACTCGACGACCACTCCCCCGTCCATGAACGCCACGGTGTCGGCGACTTCGCGGGCGAAACCGATCTCGTGCGTGACGACGATCATGGTCATGCCGTCGCGTGCCAGGTCCTTCATGACATCGAGGACCTCGCCGACGAGTTCGGGATCGAGTGCACTAGTGGGTTCGTCGAAGAGCATCAGATCGGGCTTCATCGCCAGTGCTCGGGCAATTGCCACGCGTTGCTGCTGGCCGCCGGAGAGTTGGCGAGGATAGAGATCCTTGCGATGGCTGAGCCCTACGCGGTCGAGTAGCGCCTCGGCGTTCTTGCGCGCGCCCTTCTTGCCGACGCCGTTGACGAAGACTTGCCCGAGGCAGATGTTTTCCAGAACGGTCATGTGTGGGAAGAGGTTGAAGTTCTGGAACACCATGCCGATGTGGCTGCGTTGCTTGGCGACGGAGCTGGGATGTAGTTGGTGGAGCTTGCCGGCTTTTTCTTTGTATCCGGTCAGCTCACCGGAGACCTCGATGCGACCTCCGTCTATCTTCTCGAGCTGGTTGATGCACCGCAGCAAAGTGCTCTTGCCGCTGCCGGACGGCCCGAGGATGCACACGACTTCCTGATTGTGCACGTCGAAGGTGATGCGCTTGAGAACTTCGAGTTCGCCGAAGCTCTTGCGCACCTTGCTGAACCGGACCATTGGTTGTTCGGCGCGGTCCTGGCGGGCGAGATCGTGGGATTGATGGAGGGTCATGAGAGCTTCTCCTGAGAGACAGCCAAATTGGCTTTGGCTGCGTCGCGGCCGGGAACGAAGGGGTGGGGCAGGCGCAGTCTGCGTTTGATCGGGACGTTGCGCTTGGTTCCGCGGCCGTAGTGGCGCTCGAGGTAGTACTGGCCGACATTGAGAATGCTGACCAGGATCAGATACCAGATGCTGGCCATGACGAGCATCGGGATGGTTTGGAAGGTACGCGAGTAGATCAGCTGAGTGGAGTACAGCAGGTCGGCCACGGCGACAACGCTGACTAGCGAGGTCGTCTTGAGCATCGTAATGGTCTCGTTGCCGGTGGGAGGCAGGATCACGCGCATCGACTGCGGCAGAATCACTTTGGTGATCGTGTGTCTGCGACTCAGCCCGATCGTCGCTGCAGCTTCGAGTTGGCCTTCGTCGACCGATTGAATGCCGCCGCGAATGATTTCAGCCATGTAGGCGGCCTGGTTGAGGCCGAGACCGAGGATGGCGGCGGTGTACGCGGTCATGATGGTGTTCGACTCGACCGACGCGAAAGACGGCCCGAACGGTATACCGATCGACAACATCGGGAACAACGCAGAGATGTTGTACCAGAAGATCAACTGCACCAACAGCGGGATCCCGCGGACGAGCCAGACGTAGCCGAACGCTGCTGTGCGCAGCACCGGGTTCTCCGACAAGCGCATCAGCGCGACGACGGCGCCCAGGACGAAGCCGATGATCATGCCGATGACGGTGAGGGTGACGGTGATACGCAGCCCATCGAGGATTGGGGCGGAGAAGAAATACTTCGAGACCGTGGTCCAGCCGAACTTCGGGTTGGTGACCATCGAATTGACGGCCATCGCGGCGATGACGGCGACGGCGGCGACGGCGATCCAGCGGCCCGGATGCTTGAGGCGCACCACGGGCGCGTCACCGAGGTGAGCGCCGTCCGCAGCGCGCTCGTTGTGTGAGGTAGTGAGGTCGGTAGTCATGGGTAGTACCTCGTCAGCTCACTGCGCCGTTGATGACAGACTCGGTGACGCCCTGTGACTGCACGCCCCACTTATCCAGGATTTGCTGGTACTGCGGGCTGGCGAGCAACTTGGCGGTGGCAGCGTGCAGCGGCTCGGTGAATCCGGTGGTCTTCGGTACCGGCATCCCCCAGGGGCCCTCGGCAAACGGCTCGCCGATTCCGACCATCGCGTTGTCGGTCTGCTCGGCGAGGTAGACGTTGTTCGGCGAGTTCTGGGCACCGACCTCGACCTGTCCGCTGGCCACGGCTTGGACCTGGTCGGCCTGGTTCTTGAACACCTTCACCTCCACCGGCGCCTGACCGGCGTCGGTGCACTTGCTGTCCTGTTCGTTGGCGACTTCCTCCTGCACGGTGCCGGACTGCCCGGCGAAGCTGTGTCCGCAGAGCTGGTCGAGAGTGGTGATCTTGTCTTCGTCCTCTTTCTTGGCGAACAACTGCGGGCCGGCCTTGGCATAGGTGACGAAGTCGACGACCTCTTCACGCTCCTTGGTGTCGCGGAAGCCCGACAAACCGGCGTCGTAGCGGCCTGCCTGCAGGCCGGGAATGATGGTGTCGAAGCTGACATTCACGAATTCGGCCCTCAGACCCAAAACTGATGCGATCTGGTTTCCGAGGTCCACCTCGTTGCCGACGATGGTCTTCCCGTCTTCTGCTATCGACTGGTTCGGCGGGGCGGTGGCGTCCGTGGCGAAGACCAAAGTGCCTTTGTTCTTGATGGACTGCGGAACAGTCGCGGCGATGGCCTCGTCGACCGGCAGCAGTTCCACGGCCGTTTCGGTCGGATCGGCTGCGTTCGATTCTCCGCTGCCGCCGCATGCAGTGAGCAGGCACAAGGAGACGGTGGCAGCTCCGATAAGGGCTGCGGTGCGGTATCTGAGAGACATGAACGTGCTCCTGTGTATTTTTTCGACGATGTCGGTTGTCTCGAATGACCCTAAAAGTGCACCACCTCCTGGCGTTTCAGTGATTGCCAGCGTGTTAACTATTCGTTTCAGTCTGAGACTGAGATAAATGTACGTCGCGAGCCGCGCTGTGTCTACTGCCACAACCAAGAGGGAGTCACGTCCCCGACCACATGATCGGGGCCGGGCCGAACAGGAAAAGCGATGCCGAGGCGAAGTATCAACCGATAGAGGAGACGGAACGCGATGCCAAAGTGCGGTCCTTGATCCGCTCACGCGCGTCGTCGAGTGCGGTGGCGAGCGCCCGAGAAACCATCTGCCCGTGAAAGCGTGAGCTCTGGAACTGTGGTCAGGGTCTGAGACAAGACGTGCCGAAGTCGATCGTGCAGCATTTCGATCAGTGGCAGCATGCGGCCGTTGAAGACGATGATCTCCGGATCGACCGAGACCGCCATCGCGTTCACCGCAGTGGACAGTCCCTCAACGAAGTCGCGATGAATTCGTTCGACAAAGGTGTCCGGCGTTGAGGTGAACAGGTTGTCGAGGGTCGTACACGGCCAGACTTGCCGGCGGCCTCGATGATGCCGCCGGCGCTGACGACATCATTGAGGGTGCGGCCCTCGCCGAAGGGGAGCGCACCGAAATCGCCGAGGATGCGACGGCGGCCTCGGCGGATGGTGCGGTCGAGTGCGATGGACGACGCGAGCGCGGTGCTCACCACGAACATACCGACGTCGGATCGGCCGACCCCTGCGTCGTTGACGAGTTCACCGGTCAGGGCCGTATCGGCGTCGTTCTCGAGGAGAACGGGTGCCTCGAAGGATGCGGTGAGCGCATCGTGCAGAGCGCCACCGATGAGATGCGCGAACGGACCCGACGCGGCGATGACGCGCCTGTTGTGCGCAATTTTCGCCGGAATGGACAGGGGCAGTTCCTGCAGTGGCCTGGGGTGACGGCAGTCTTCATTCATGAACTCCGACAAAGTCTTTCGCAGCCAATGTCCCAGCGATTCGGTGGTACCGGACACGACAGTGGCGAGGCGACGGTGCATCCATTGATGTCCGCAGCGAGGAGTCGGGTGGTGGTGATACCCGTATCCACGCCGACGACGTAGCCCAGAGCCGGAGCGACGGCAAGAAAGCGCGATGGCCGCCCGCGGCCTACAGTCTGGTTATCCAGGCCGTCTACGATCAGACCGTCCGCCAGGAGTTCGTCGACCACTCTTGAGACCGTGGCTTTGCTCAGTCCACTCAGTGCTGCCGCGATGCTGCGGGTGATGTCGGATCGACGCATCACCATCATCTGGCGCTGCTGGCACGATGAAATCCCTTTCAGCCCACAACTGCACGAGAGCCGAAAACTCTCGGCTGCTTGACCTCTCGGCTGCTTGACATAGGGCACTCCTATTGGTGTCAATCGGCAGATACAGGTTCGTGTTCAATGGTTCTCCACCCGACCACGGGAGGACCCGTAGATCACCTTCTGCACTGCGCTGGTCAAATTGTCCTATCGGATGTGACGCGTCGGGACACCACCGATCTCCTCGAACGCAACGATATGGGCATAGCCGGCGAGAACCGCGTCGCCCCGGTAATTCGTCAGCGATGAATCGGTACCCGAAAGCCGGGTCGTCGGCGTGAAGGTCGTAGGCAGCGTTGATCAGATGCGCGTTGTCCCAATCCCTTCGTGTCGCAGGATCTTGGTGCCATTTGTAGAACGATTGCGTGGAGAAGCCGAGCACCCGGCAGGTCACCGTGACGGGAATTCCGTCGCCGGCGAGATCGCGGACCAGCGGGTACATCATTTTGGGAGAATTCCCTGACTGAGATACGCCGCGGCCCGACGCAGCACCTCGTTCTCCTGCTCGAGCAGTCGGTTGCGCTTCTTGAGTTCGCGCAACTCAGCGGATTCCTCCTTCGACATTCCCTGCCGGTTGCCGTCTTCGATGTCAGCTTTCTTGAGCCAGTTGTGCAGGGTCGGCTCGGAAATCACGAAGTCCTTCGCGATCTGGATCAGCGGAGCTTCACGTTTGCGGGCGACCGCGACCACATCACGGCGGAACTCCTCGGGGAACGATTTCGGCATGGCAACATCCTTCCACTGCGAGGAGCGGTCCTCACAGGTCAGATGTCAACACTAATAATGGTTGTTGCCTCGGGCGGCGTCGCCTGACTCGAAATGTCAACTGACCGCACTGCGTCCTTCTTCGGATGTGTCGGCGGCGTTGCTCGAGGCTACTTGTTCGACCATCCGGTCGAACAATCGATGCCGCCGGACAGGGTTGTGTGACCTGATGGGAGCCTTGATCTCTCATCGTTAGTGTTTTGTCCGCTGCACCTCGTTCGTCGGCACATCGAGAAGTATCCGATGCAGAAGAACAGGGGTTGACGTGCCAGAACCAGGTAACGCCGCAGCCGGGACATACGCGGGAATAGACACGCACAAGGACCTTCACGTGGTCGCCGTGATCGACCACCTCGGTCGACAACTCGACACCCACACCGCCAAAACCACGGAGGAAGGCTACCGCCAACTGCTGCAATGGCTCTCGACGTTCATCCCGATTATCCGTATCAGTGTCGAAGGCACTGGCTCGTACGGAGCGTCCGTCGCCGCTATTCTCGATGAGCACGGCTTCGACGTCGTCGAAGTCAATCGACCCAACCGACAGATGCGCCGATTTCGCGGCAAGAACGACGCCGAAGACGAATTCACTGCGAAATGTCATCGTCGGCGCCCCGCCATTCATGCGGGAGCAGCTCGAGTCGATGACCGCGACCGCACTCGTAACCCACTGTTCCCGTCTGCAAGTTGCCGCCGGCGCACCCACCGACCCAGTACAAGCCCTGAAATCGACATTGCGCGCACTGGCCACACATATCCTCGCGCGGACTGCCGAGCTGAACGGATTGCGCGTGCACCTCACCGAACTGACCCGCGCCTCCAATCCCGCCCTGCTAGCTGCGCCGGGAGTCGGAGTCGACAGCGCCTCGGCATTGCTGGTCACCACCGGAGATAATCCCGAAAGATTACGCAGTGAAGCAGCTTTCGCTGCGCTGTGCGGTGTCTCACCGATCGAGGGCGTCTTCCGGTAAACATGTTCGTCACCGCCTCAATCGTGGCGGTGACAGGCAGGCGAACAGTGCACTATGGCGGATCGCGATGATCCGCAGCAACAGCGATGAACGCACACGCATCTACACCGCTCGCAGAACCGCGGAAGGCAAATCACCGCGGGAAATCAGTCGATGCCTCAAACGCCACATCGCTCGGGAAATCTATGCACTGCTCACCGCGCCACCGGAGATCGCCGGCACTGACGACCTGCGACCACTACGCCGCCGCACCGGTCTCGCGATGCAGGCCGCAGCAGACCATTTCGAGGTATCGCTAACGACGGTCTCGCGCACCGAACGGGGCATCAAACCCAACCATGAATTCGCCGCGCGCTACCGGGCGTGGCTCATTGAGCACGAACTTGCACCTGCCGTTTGACACCAATAGGAGCATCCAATGCGGGTGCAGACCCCATGTCAGGTCGTACACAGACTGACACGTGAGGTCGTCCACCGATACATGGAATCCGGCAGCATCCCGACTGCACACCGACCGACCGGTCATACCCGGATGCGCATCCGGGTATGACCGGTCGGATCGGTGAACCGATCAGACCAGCAGCGGGTCTCATGAAAGATCGAGGCTAGTTCGGTGTGAGCACCACCTTGAGTGCGGAGTGTTCTGCAGCATTACCGAAGACCTCGTAGGCCTCCTCGATCTGATCGAACGTGAAGTGGTGCGTCCCGAACCGCCCAGAATCGAGTTGTCCTTCGGCGACCATGGTGAGCAGGGTCGGGACAGAGACTGTGTCAACAAGCCCCATCGTTAGCGTGATATTTTCCAGATAGATATCCGGCATTGGCAAGGAAACCTCGGCCGCATGCAAGCCGACATTGGCGACGTGCCCGCCGGGGCGGACAACGGTCGCGGCGGTGACCAGTGTGGCAGCGGAGCCAACTGCCTCGATAGAGACATCAACTCCCAGTCCGTCCGTCAGAGCAATGATGTCTTCACGGGTAGTCGAGGTGGCTTTAATGACATCGGTAGCCCCGAACTCAAGCGCTTTCTCAAGTCGGAACTCGTTGGTGTCCACGGCGATAACCTTTGAGGCACCCCACAAGCCAGCCGTCATGATAGCAGCGAGCCCGATTGGACCCGCTCCAATCACGGCAACAATAGACCCAGGCCTCACCTTGCCTGCTAACACACCGACTTCATAACCAGTTGGGAGTGAGTCAGCGAGGAAAATCGCTTGCTCGTTGGTAACGGTGTCGGGAAGCGAATAAAGGGAAGTCTCGGCGTAGGGGACGCGGACAGCTTCTGCCTGCGTCCCATCAATCAGGTGCCCAAAGATCCATCCCAATCCTCCAACAGTCTGGCAGTGAGACGGCATGTTAGCGACGCAATAGGCGCAGCGCCCGCACTTGGTGATTGCTGGCACGAGCACTCGCTCGCCTACGGACAGACCCGAGACCGCCGACCCAACTTCAATGACCGTCCCAACGGCCTCGTGCCCGAGGATCCGGCCATCGGTGACAGCGTCAACTAGTCCGTGAGCGATGTGCAGGTCGGTCCCGCAGATAGTCGTGGTGTCCACCCGAACTACGGCATCTGTGGGTTCCTGCACGCGGGCATCAGGAACCTCCTCCCAAGACTTCCGTCCTGGTCCGTGATAAACCATTGCCTTCATTTTCGACCTCCTGGTCATCCAACATTTCGAATTAGGGAGTGAATCTTTTCGCATCGGTGTCACTTTGCGTGATAACGCCGACACAGTCACATTTGTCCGGAACCAGCTCCAACGCCTCGTTCCTAATGCGAAGCTGGGTAGTATGCGAGAGTCAAGAACGACCGCATCAACGTGACGGATCGCTCATGTTTGCCGTCGGGCGGGGATCCTCAGTAGCGGCCACTACGTCTCCTCTCAGTATGTGATGTCGCCTACATCGCTAATCATCCGCTGTATCACACACATTGCGGTGTCCCAAATCGCTACAAAATTTCTTCAGGAAGTCAGGATCCTCACAGGGCCGGCGCAGTCCCGAGCGAAGAATGTGTGATCTGTTTGCAACCAAACCCTCGGGGTAGAAAGATTGGAGCGTCGGGACACGCAGATCCGAGAATGATCACTGACCTCGGAACGCACGACTCAGGCTCAGCCGATCCATGCAATCAAAGCGATCGAGCACCCGATACACGAAGCAGCCACCGAGGCATCGACCAGCACGCCGAACCACGGCGAGAGCTTCGATCGTGCCGCAAGTTTCTGTAGCTGAACCATAGCTTCCTCCTGCCTCGGTTTCTCGAGCAGGAGGTTACCGGACGTCGGTGATTTACTGGAACGGTTGGGGGGCTAGGTCACAGGCCGGTGCAGGTTCACCGGCGAGAGTGTGATCAGCACGCCGGTGAACCTTGTGCGCGCCGGGAACCGTGACGGAATCGACGCGCAGCCTCTGATGCCTCACCGAGACGAGCAGCGTGACTTGCGAAATCCCGATGAGGCAGCGCACTCCTACCGCCGCAGAGAAGAAGGAGTGCGGTTCGTGGTGCCCCGCCGACCGCCTGAGGGCGATCGCGCAGGCGGGGGCGCACGCCATACCCGAGTACGGAGTCGGGTATGGCACCACCGAGAAGCCACCGACTGCCGCTGTCCGGTACCAGTCTTCTTCAAGTCACAGATAGTTGCAGCAGGTAACCATTCCCGAGTTATACACAGCCCTGCTCCGGGGCTATCTCACCTCGAAGGGACAGCATGCGAGAGGCGCATGGTGGAGCGTTTCACGAACCGAACAGCCCCGACGGCCACACACAGGAGGGGACCGACGGGGCCGGCAAACATCGACGCTTACGCCTAATGTTTACAGTTGAATATTACCTGTCACGGTAACTGCCCAGTAGCCCGCAGAGTGTTCTCACCCTCGATTTCACCCTCACGGAACTTACGAGCAGTGTGCCCTGATTGCTGAGGTGCCCGTCGATGCGGGCGGGGTTTTCGGCGCGGATCGATCGATGGGGATCACATCGGCCGGGCAGCAGGAGCGATGCTCTCGCTGCAGCCGAACGCGGTGCACTGGGAGTATCCAGGGACCGTCGTAGATGACGGTTCCGCAGCGCCGGCACTCGGTGCGATAAACGCCGGTAGCGATCATGGTGACCATCTTTCACCGTTCGGGATCCCGACCCGAAAAAGAGTGTAGGTGGCCCAATCGGAGTTCGCGCTCCCACGCTGATCCGATTGGGCCGGGCGCGCCCCACTGAGCCCACTCAGTAGGCACGCAGTTCAGGCGGCTCACCCGGCAGCTCGTCAGTAGCACCGGGTGAGCCTTGGCGTGCGGCCCGGCAGAGCGTGCACGCCGACGGTGATCCACCGGGAGCGGAAGTTTGGGGGTTCGAGTCGCCGGTGGATCGAAGCCACTATGCCCGACCTCGCGCGGGCGTAAACATCCGAGCGGGATCAGCCGCAGTAGCTTTCAGAGCCCGACCGAGTCAGCGCTTCCACACCGGCCCGGTCGGGCCGTGCACACCGAGGGCCACCTCCCGGAACCCGGCGCACAATCCAATGGTGGCCTCCAGGCCAGGAATCAAGTACCAAGAGGCCGTGCACGCCTCCAAATCCGACCAAGGAAAAAGGCGCGCAGTACATGGTGCCCACTGGTCTACAGCGCGACGTGCGCCCCGGCCAGGCGCACGTCCGATGACAGATGGACGCGCTACCGGACTTCACCGAAAGTGTAGGTCCACCTCAAAGTCCGGCTCGATCGCGACTGCGGTTATCTTCCGGTTTCGACGGGAAAGCCTCGGTCGCGTAGTTCCTTTTCGAGTTTGTCGCGTTTCCGAAGGAATTCGCCCGTCCTGGATTTGTCCAGGGCGCTGTAGAGACCGGGCAGGAAGGTCTTGCCGTGGATGTCCCGGATCGACGCGTCTGCGCCTGCCCTCACGAGCCGTAGGCAGAGGTCCACCTTCTGGGTGCCGGAGGCAACGAACAGCGGGGTACTCTGCGCCACAGTCTCTCTCGCGTTCAGATCGGTACCCGCGCCGATGAGGATGTCCACGATTTCCTCGTCACCGGTGAACATCGCGGTGTTCAGAGCATTGCTGCCCAGCCGGTCAGGGGACTGAGCGAGATCGCTGTCCCAGTCGAGCAGTGCCCGAAGCGTGTCCGGCTTGTTGCGCAGTACTGCGTAATTGACGGCGTTGTACTTCACGGAGTCGGTGAGGGGGTCGGCGCCGGCATCGAGGAGGGTGGTTACCGCGCGAGGCGTCGAGAATTCGGTGGCCCACAGCAGCGGGGTCAGTCCGGATCGCCGCCGGTCGTCGCTGTTTCCCCGCGCTTCGATGTCCACCCCCTCATCGATGAGGGGCGCACCTCGTCCAGCCGTCCGCGTTCTGCTGCCTTGAGTAGCTTCACCACCTCGGGATCGTCGAAGTATTTGGCGCTGTTGTTGCCGAACAAGCTGCATCCACTGCACACCACGGTTACCAAGGCGATGATCGTGAGTGTTCGGCGGAGCGAGAAACGTCGCCCGAGTGATGCGGTCATGTTGCGCTCCTTGAATTTTCGCCCACCGCCTACGGTGGGCGATATCTCAACGGGGAAGGAAAGCGTGCGCCGCTGATACCGCGATCGCAGCGTCCTCACGGTGGCCGAACAGGAGTGCGGCGGCGGTATCGACCGTGAGAGAAGGGCATTCGCCGAGACCGTCCGGTCCGCCTGCGTAGCGAGGGAACGGTCTTTCGCGTAGGCATCGACCTGGGCTGCCATGAAATCGGTGGCGGCTTCGTCGCTCAGGGTGGGTAGTGCGATGGACTCGAAACCGTCGGGTGAGGTGTACCGGGCGCGAGACCAGCATTCGCCGTCGAAGCCGTAGACGAAGCCGATCCAGATGGTCACCGCATCGGCCTGGGCGAGGTAGTCGGCGATTCCCGCCGCCCACCAGGCGGGTGCGCCCGCGAACAGATCGGTGCGCGGAACCCCGAAGTAGTCTGCACCCGCACCGTAGCAGGTCTCGGAGTACTCGTGATCGTGGCCGATCAGTACGGCGCGGCCCCCGTCGAGGAGTCGGAGATCCACCCAGTTCCCACCCCCGTCGTCGTAGTGCCACGTTCCGGGGACGTTCGCGTGGGCGCCCTCGGCCCATCGGGGTCCTCTGGCGACGAGTACGGCGGCCGCAGCAGACCATCCTGTACCCAAGTCGGCCGGGTGAGGAATATCGAGTTGAACAGTCATTTCGGTACGCTCACCCCTTCAGTTCAGTCAAACGACACCAAGTGATTACTTGAGCATTACTCAAGTTAGAGAACTCTCGGGAGTCCGTCATCCGTGAAACTACCAATTTCGTCGCGGCACGCAGACGAACCAGGTAGCGCAACACACCGATGCGTTACCTGACGCACCGCTCTAATCTGGGCCATTCGCCCCGCCACGGCCGCTGGTAGGGCCGCGCGAAGACAACGAATCCCGCTAGCTCGAAGGGAAGCGGCACACCTCTTTTTTATCTCGGGCCCTTGGCAGTTCGGAAAGAAAGCGCGATGCTCAATCCGGATGGCGGTAACCAGATCAGCGATGCCAACACTGCCGCGAGAATGAGGATCCCTGCGATTGCCGGCCACGGACAGAGCGCACTGAACAGGAGCGCGACGATGGCGCCAAGAAAACTCCGAGCTGGAACCATGTCGTCAGTGCGGGAGTCCTGACATCGTGCCCTCTTCTCGTGTGCGATGCGGCGCACTTCGAGATCGCCGGCGTTTGCGATCACGTTCGCCGATCGTTGGCCGGGATCGGAAACTTACTGATGGAAACCGGTCGAATACCCTTACCGAGATAGACCCGAAGAATGCAGTCGACTCCCGGAAATGACACGGACCTCCCCTTTTTTTGGGGTGAGGCTGTGCCCGGGGGTCGTGGGCTCGTCCGGGTTCAGCTGCCGAACGATCCGGTCGGCAGACACACAGATCCGGAGCAGCCGGCGATCGGGGGTTCGGTGACGGTGAGCGTGATGTCGAGGTCACGACTACCGGTGGCGTTGGCGGCGGCAAGAACAGCGGCGTATGTTCCTGCGGTGGTGAGGGTTCCGGTGAGTTCACCAGAGGCGGTAAGGGTCAACCCTGGGGGAAGTTCCCCGGATCGAACGGTCACGGTCGGTGCCGGATCACTGGTAACAGTGAAGCTGTAGGAGTAGGGCTGCCCGACGACCGGGGCGAGAGGTGCCCCGGTGAGTGTGGGGACGGTACCGGCCGGTTCGAAGACGATACGAGAGACCGAACTGCCGCTGAAGTTGACGGTGTAAACGGTGCCGTCCGGTGCGACCGCGATTCCGCGCGGAGTTCTGCCGACGCCGATGGTGCCGGTGACGACGTTGTTGCGGATCACCGACACCGAATTATCGAAGTAGTTGGCGGTGTAGACGGTGCCGTCGGCGGCGACCGCGACTCCGTACGGATTTCTGCCGACATCGATGGTGGTGACGGTGGTATCGCCCGGCGCAGAGGCCGCAGGCAGGACAGCAATCGCACACACACTGCGACGGCGGCCCCGACGAGTCGCCGGGCAGGTGAGAGGGTGAGTACAGGCATGGGGTGCGGGTTCTTCCTCGTAGAGGGGACCTGAGCCGGATGCCACAGCGAGTTGAAGAAAACAAGGCCGCAACAACTCCGAAACCGGGGCCGGGGCCGGGGATAGTCGCGCTCACCGTAACCGCAGACACCACCACACGGTAACCCTCAATACTGTGGGGGTTCGACAACGCATCGGCTGCAACGGAACCCCTGCCAGCAACTGTTTATGACAGCTTGAGCTGAGCCCACCTCAGTGTTGTGGCATCTGGCTTGTTCGGATGCCAGCAACGGCTGGAGGGCAGTGATGGAGACTCGAATGGAGTAGTTCGCCCGCATTCGACGTGACGCCCGGATCGAGGGTTATTCGATTCGGGAGTTAGCCCGCCGCCACCAGGTCGGCCGGGCAACGGTGCGGATGGCGTTGGCACACGCGCAACCGCCGCCGAGAAAAGTTCCGGTGCGCTGTTCACCGAAACTCGATCCGTTCAAAGCCGCGATCAACGCCATGCTCACCGCCGATGTCGACGCGCCACGAAAACAACGTCATCAGCCAGTCTGGCGAGAATCCGACGGGCCGTGTGGCGCTGCTTGCGTGGGCCTCGACATCCGCCGTCAGCATCGCGTCGATCGCGGGTGCATACGGATCAATCTTCCGGGACTGCCGCACAACACCAATTCCGCCTTCGGGCGCCCGCTTCGCCCGGCATCGGCCAGATAGCGTCCCCTGGAGTGGTGTACTTCGGATCGGTAAACCTTCGGGTTCGTGATCAACGAGTCGTGTTGTAGGTTATGCGGTTTCGAGTTCGGGTGTCAAAGATTCGGTCGTTGCTTCGTGGGTCGCGGCTCGTTCTTTCGCGGCGATGACGTCTCGTAGTTCGTCCATGCTGAAGTCGGAAACGTAGCGGCGGGTGACCTGCCATTCGTCATGGGGTTCGATAACCACCGCCGTCGCCAAACGTAGGAATGCCGCGGGATTCGGGAAGATCTCGACCACATCGGCACGGCGTTTGATTTCCTTGTTGAGTCGTTCGATCGGATTGTTCGACCAGATCTTCTGCCAGTGCGCCTTCGGGAACACCCGGAACGCGAGCACGTCTTCTTTGGCGCTGCGCATCATCGTAGCGACTTTCGGAAACGACTCCGCCAGCGTATCTGCGACCTGCTCCCACTGCGCGGCAACAGCATCCGGTTCGGTGTGGGTGAAGATCGTCTTGATCGCCGCCATCACCGGCGGCACGTACTTCGACGGCACGGCCGAGCCGACATTCCGCATGAAATGTACTCGGCACCGCTGCCACGATGCACCAGTGAACTGCTGCATCACCGCACCTTTCAACCCGGCGTGCGCGTCGGAGATCACCAGATGCACCCACCGGCGGCGAC
>Ga0163179_10000914_pt1 | contig 21059 bp, 28 predicted proteins | sample AtlANTMetagenome_FD_109643 | JGI IMG/M metagenome (GOLD analysis project Ga0163179, IMG submission 109643) | Marine eukaryotic phytoplankton communities from the Atlantic Ocean - Atlantic ANT 2 Metagenome | ecosystem: Environmental > Aquatic > Marine > Oceanic | place: North Atlantic Ocean...
AACCTAACTGTCCGTTTGCTGGATTAGAACTTGATGGTTCTGCATCCTTCCCGAACCAAGGTAAGTCGATGGTTGCAAACGCATTCACGATGGTTACATTTGGTGGTACAGGATATAACGTTACTAACGATGGTTATGCACAGTTGGTGTCTGTGTTCTGTATCTTTGCTGGAGACGGTTGTTTAGCAGACTCTGGTGGATATATCTCTATTACCAACTCTGCTACTAACTTCGGTCAGTTCGCTCTTAGAGGTATTGGATATAGTGCAGTACCATATGAGTTTGATGTTTGTACTATCACTAACGTATCTTCTACTCCTACTGGTAGAACAATTCTTACAGTTGGTGGATTAGGAAGAGAACCATTAGAACACTATGTCTTGAAGATTCCTGGATATAGTAATACACAAGATGGCATAGAATACTTCGTTGATTCTGTTGCAGGAGTTACCGTTGGTCCTCCTTTCACTGCTCAGTTAACCATTGATGATGGTACTGGTGGTGGAATGGATATGACTGATGATGCTACTGGTAATGCAGTTGCAACAAGTGTACTTCTTGGTAAAGGATTAAATCTTCACAGACCATCTATTGTTAACTCCTCATCTCATACTTGGGAATATGCTGGATCTGGTACTAACTACCTTGCTCTACCTGAGAACGGTGGTACTAAGATTGAAGCAAACGAACAGGTCTCTGAGAACTATGGACGAGTTTACGTCTCTGGTACTGACGAACTAGGAGACTTCAAGGTTGGTACATTCGCTAGAATTGAAAACAGAACTGGTAACATTACATTCACTGGTACAGTTACGATCTCAGAAGTTGAGTTCTTGAAACTGAAAGGTGGTGACGTTGTTGTTACTGGATTTGATGACTCTAATACATTGGGTGGTGCAAATGCATCTGACTCCAAACTACCTACTCAGAAGGCAGTTAGAGACTACATTACAAACAACTTAGGTCCATTCATTAACAAGCCTTATTCAACTAACGCTGTTCCTAGAGCACTGGTTGAATTGACAGACTCAGGTAAGATATCTGTTGACCAGATTCCTGCTTTGAGACCATTCAGTGTTTACACTGTTGCTGATCAGGCATCAAGATTAGATCTAGAAGGAGCACTTGCTGGTGACATTGCGATTCAGCAGGATAGTTCACAGTCCTTCATCTTGAACAATGACCTAACAAGTCTATACTTAGGATTTACACCTAATGCTGCATTAGCATTTACTATTGGTGATATCTTTACTGGTAGCATATCTAATGGTCAGATTCAGTCTACTGAATACAGAAAAGGTGTTCTTTATACTATTAACATTACCAACTCTGGTTCTGGATACACAATCGCTCCAACGGTTACAATTACAGGTGGTAACCCTGAAGCTGGTGGAATATCTGCTGCTGCAACATGTACTGTTGCTAACGGACAGGTTGTTACTGTTACCATTTCTGACTTTAATGGATTTGTTGGTGGTAAACTTTATACTACTGCTCCAACAATTACCTTTGCTGCACCTCCAGGAGCTGGAACACAAGCACAGGGTGTTGGTTTAATCGAGAGTAGATTGTATGGTGATATCGTCAACAAGATTAAGATTGAAGATACTGATACATTTGATGATAGTACAACACCTACTGCTACTACAGTTAATATCAACCGTGTTATAAACACATCTGCTACAGTTTCTGCTAACTGGGTATCACTATCTACCAACCAAATTGCTGCTTCTGACATCACATCTGGTGTTATTGAAACAGATAGATTGGCATCAGGTGGTGCTGCTAACTCCTTCACCTTCTTACGTGGTGACCAGAACTTCTCACTTGCAGTTCAATCACTCAAAGGTGCTGAGAACAGATACTTCGCTCAGTTATATTCACAGGCAAGTACAGGTACTAACCAGTTAATATTCCAGACAAACCAAAATGCTTTGGTCGGTCATACAGTTAATGAGACCAATACTGGAATTGATGCAAACACAAACATTACAGGTGTTGTCACTGCTGGTGGATTAACCACAGTCTCTATTAATAACCCAGTTACTACTAACATAGTTGCTGGAACTATTATGGAGTTCGAGCGTGGTGAGTCTCCAATGACTTTCGAGTCAACTTATACACAAGGTAACTTTATAGATGACGTTATTATTTCTAATGCTGGTTCTGGATATACCAATGGTCAGTACTTTGGTGTTGGCCTATCTGGTGGTACAGGCAATGACCTCAAGGTCAACATAGTTGTATCTGGTAACGCAGTAACAGACATCACAGTTGTTGATGCTGGTAGTGGATACAACGCAGACTTCTCGATTACAGTTGCTCCAACAGAAATTGGAACTGGATCTGGTCTGGTACTTGAAGCTAAAGTAAGTACTGTTATTAGACAGTATGCTAACGTTGCTATGGACGTTAAGCGTGTACAAGACACAACAATTTCTTCTGACCTCTACGGAACCATTGGTGTTTCTAGATTCAAGAAGGCACAGTTTAACATTGGTATAGCAGGTAATGGTTCTGTTGAACTGAAGACTGGACCTGATAGTGGACTTGACGCTGACCTTTTAGACGGTGCTCAAGGTTCATTCTATCTAAACTCTAGTAACCAGAATGCTGGTACATTACCTACTGATAGATTATCTGGTACATATAACATTAGTATTTCTGGTCAGTCTCAGAACACTATCAGACTACTAACTGGTACTAACAACCCTACATCAAACCCAGCTCCAAACAACTTCGTTGAAGGTGTTATCTCCAACACTATATTCAATAGTGCTAACAGTCTTGCTGATGGTGGTACTAGAAATCTAGTCATGACTATCAGAAATGGTGGTTCTGGTTTTGATGCTACGTTTGGTGGTGTAAGACAACTTGCATTTACAGACAACGACAACATGTGGTTGCGTGGTTCTGGAACAGGTGTTACAACTTGGGGATCATGGGGTAAGGTTTGGACATCACTTAACGATGGTGTAGATTCTGGCCTTGATGCCGATAGGTTTGATAATAAGCAAGGTACTTGGTATCAGAATGCTCTGAATATCAACTTTGGTACTCTATCTGATAATAGATTACCAAGATTTATGAGTCCAACAGTATTCAATAATACTGTGACAGTTAAGTCCTTCTTAGGAGATCCTAAGTATGAGATTTATGTTTCTGGATTAATATTAAATACATCTCCTTGGATTCCAGGAAACCCAGTTAACCTTTACAATTCCAACTCACAGGCAGTTGGTAGTTTCACAATTGATAATATATCAATTAACGATGATGTTGGTGATAACTTCAATGACTACACAATTCTTCAAGGTAGATTAACTTCTGGTAACTTTATTGGTGCTGAGACAATTGGTACAGCAAGTAATAGAGTTACATTCCACGACTTTACTATCGAAGATGGTAATACCTATGAGGTGACCAAACTTTATAGTAATGGTGGACAAGCACTGCTATCACTAGGTAGAGCAGATGGTCAGGCAACTTCTCCATCCATCTACTTCAAGTCTTCTGCTAGTGCAGCAACTAACTATAACGTTGCTCTTATAGCACAAGGTGGTAACTCAACTGACGGATCTGGTACATTAGATGTTCAGGTTGTTAATGCTGATGGTTTATCAATCAATGGTAACACAGCATGGAACGCAGGTAATATTACCTTCCAGTCAGCAAACATTGCAAGTACTGCTGTTAAGAGAGATGGTAATGGTGACTTCTCTGCTGGTACTATTACAGCAGCTATTATTGGTGCATCTTCACTCAACGTATTGAAGACTGGCGATACCATGACTGGTTCGCTAAACATCACTGGTGCTGGTTCTAACTTCTCATTATCTGGTAATGCAGATGTTACTGGTACAACAACATTAACTGATGATCTTAATGTAGATTCTGGTTCATTGTTCGTTGATGTTTCACAGAACAATGTTGGTATTGGTACTACAACACCTAGTTCTGCTGTTAAGTTGGATGTACGTGGTTCAATAAGAATTGGTACATTTGCACAGAGTCAGACAAACGCTGGTGAAGCATGGATTGGTCGTGCAGCAGATAGACAAGATGGTACATTAACTGTACAACTTGGTGGTGATTCTGCATCTGGTACTAAGTTTGAAATCGTAGACCGTGCTTGGTCTAAGGTTATGTTCTCCTTTAGTGGAGAAGCTCCTTCTTCTGCTTTCACAGTTAATTCTAGTGGTAATGTTGGATTAGGTAGAGCAGCAACTTCTGGTTACAAACTAGATATTGATGGTGCTGGTATGGTTCAAGGTAGTTGGAGTATTGACTCTGCTAACGATAACTCTGGTGCTCCTCTCTACTTCAAAGGTGCTTCTTCTGCAAGAAACTTCAGAATTGGTAACCAGATTGGATGGAATGATGTTTGGGAAGTTACTCCTTCTACTGCTAATGGTAATACAACATGGCAGAACACACCAGCAATAGGTGTTCAGGGTGCTACTAGAAGAGTTGCTATTAATACAACTAACTTCTCAGGAACAGATACAACTGTATCACCAAACGTCAATAGAGATTATCAGTTAAATATTCAAGGTGATGTTAACCTCAATGGTCAACTCTTCCAGAATAATGCTGAGTTCGTTACTTCAAGATGGACTAAATCTCCTAATGATAATGACATCTACAGACAATCTCTTGTTGGTATTAACTTCTCAACAGACAGAGATCCTGAAGAGGCATTAGAAGTTGAAGGTAATATCGAAGTTAGTGGACAATTAGAAGCTAATGGAGATAAGCAATGGTTGGATCAATATGGTGTCATTAAGACTAATAGAAATTCTGTTAGTGAAAATGTTACTATTCCAAACAACAGCAACGCATTCTCCTTTGGTCCATTGGAGATAACAAGCGGTAACACTGTCACTATAGATAACGGTGGTAACTGGACTATCTTATAAATAGATTTGATAAATAAAATTACGCGGAAGTACGTCACAGGGTAGTTATGTCACAATTAACAGTTGGAACTGTCGTCACTGGGGCCGCTAGTTTAAGCGGAACAGGACTTCGGTTGCCCTCCTATACTAATTCAAACAGGCCAGGATCACCTAATACTGGTCAGTTGATTTGGAACTCGGATGAAGCAAAAGCTCAAATCTATGGTGGTTCCGATTGGGAAGACGTAGGTGGAGGAATCCCTGCTGCTGCTAACATAACACGAGGTGCTTATCTAGTATCAGATGGTGACAATGGAGTTTTCTGGGCATACCCAGGACAAACAGTTGCATCTGCTCCTTTAACAGGATTCAGATACAGAAGTTTGATAACACATGGTTACCTGATTGCTGGATACAAAGGATCTAATCCTTGGAGAACTGTTAATAAGACTTGGCATGCAAACGACGTTACTTTCTACTGTGGTGAACAACTTGACCGCGCATTAACATATGCTGATACTACTTGGAGTGATTACTTCGGGTATGGTCATGGATGTGTTAACTCGTTCACTGGATCATCAAACCATACTTGTTCGATCAACCTCCATACTGGAATGAGACGAATGTTTGGTACATCAGGTAGTAACCCTGGTGGTGGTACATATTCACCTCACAACTACGGTTGGGAAGGAGACGACCCAAGGGGAGTTATGGGATATGGTACTGTTGGTGGTTGGAATATGCCTGTCTCTAGGGACAGAAACTCTTCTGCTACTTGTCAGAAGCAACAACATGGATACAACCTTGGTGGAGGTAACTCTGCTGTAGGTAAATTACACTTCCCATCTGAGATCATGTATCAGGCAGGTAACTCACCTTCTGGTTCTGATCACACTGCATCATGTGGTGATGAGGATAATACATGGGCTTCTTTCTCAGGTTCTAGACACACATGTAATCAGAACAATGATAGTTGGTCTGGTTGGTCTGCAAACGCTGCTCCTGATGGAGTTTGTAAGTTCCTTCCTACAAAGTATGGACATTTCTATGCTGGAACTGGAAACAACGTTACATCTCCTTGGACTAAGTACAATGGTTCTAATGGATCTGGTATTAAGAACGGAACTAAGGTTCGTTCTTATGGAGAAGAGAACTTTGAAATGGGACAAGACTTCGGTTATATGATGGGACAATACGACGGACAGCAGAACAATCACACTACTAAGTGGGATTATACTACTGACGTTGAAACAAATATGGGTCCAACAACAAGACCTAAAGGCCATTATGGTCAATCATCTGGTGGTTGTGCTTCCGCAGCTGCTTCTGTTACAGTTAACCAGGCACAATAAATGAGATACATAATCGTTAACGAAAAAGAAATTGATCAGAATCAATTTGTCAACGTAGCGGAGACGCTAGATGAAAGGATGCATTATAGTGAGATATTCACTTTGATGCACTTCTCATGTGTTGAAATTAGTGAGGATTACTGGCAAGTAATCTCTAAAGAATGGGAACATAAGTACAAAGAACTTACTGCCTCACAAGCATATCACGGATCAAACTTTTTCGGTGAAGTAAGACCATATGGTAAAGTTATAGCAGCAAATAATGCTCAAGGTGTTTCTCAAGCATGGACTCCTGCTGGTGGTGTAGTTAAAACACCAGTTGAATTAACAGCAGAGAGAAAGAAAGAGATCATGGATTTCATGGTCATGTTTGCACAAGAAATTCTTGATGACGAATTTAACGTAAGAATTAGAAATTTAAGAGATACGTCTGAAATAGAAACTGCTTCTTGGGAGATTCAAAAGCATGAAGCAAGAGAATGGCTATCAAAGAGAGGAGCAGATGGAAGCAGAACTCCTTTCCTAGACTACCTTGCAACAGAAAGAAGCTTGACAAAAGACGTACTTGCTAATAAAATATTAACTAAGGCAGAAGCCTATGAAGATAAGTTATCAACTATGTTGGTTGGTTATCAAAAGACTCTCAAAGAATTCAAAAATTGCAATTCTGTATGGGAACTAAATATAGTATATGAGGATAAGTTCGGTGTCCTTATGCCCCAATACCAGGCAATTGAAATGGGTAGAACTATTTCAGATACTGATTGGGATCGCAAACCTGATTATGATGTAAAAGCACATGTCTTTAAGTTCTGAAAAAATTGAAACTGGCCACGAAATAAGTAAAGCAAATCTTGCTGAATACTCTGATATAATATCTGATATAAACAACATCGTCAGTAGTGACGGTGGACAGATACATCTCGCACAATCTTTTATAAACGAATTCAATTTTACAAAGAAAGAATTTGATATATTAGATGGTTGCATGGATTTCCAAAGTGGAATGACCAACTATCAGTGTGAGCATTTTGTTGCTAATACACAAATAACACCTTGGAGAAAAGTTCGTCAGGCATTGATGGAACTAGAAACAAGGTATCATGCCTATATGGAAACTAGGCATAGTCTTAGAAAAGCAGAATTATTAAGGAAAAAATTCCTTCGTTCTATTGATCAAGTAGTTCAAGAAGGTGGAGATGAAATTGATGCTGGATTTATCCAGATTGATTTAGAAAAGAATGATTATGACATTGGTATATGGAGACGTAAGTTACGTCAAGCAGAATTAGAAATGAAGTATTTCTTGGATGTTGTTAACAAGTATGTTGATGATGATCATCCATTAGAATACTACTTAGAAGAGCAAGAAGAGGAAGAGAGAATTTATTGGATTGCTAGAATGGGTAAGCAAGCTGCTATGGATATTATTTCCTATGGCAGAATAGGTGCAGGTAATATGACTTCTATTCTGGACATGCCAGAAGAAGATCAAGTTAAGTCCTTAGAGGTAGCAGTTCAGTTCTCTGGAATGATTGGAGGAGGAATTGATAAGATTCAAAAGACCTTTGCTCCAGCGATTGCAAAGCAGTTAGAACAGGATGGTATCGCAATGCCTAAGTTCTTAGCACATAAATATACAGGACAGCTCCATTCGTTAAAAGGAGCAGATAAACCAACTCGTATGTTAGAGGAAGAAAACAATGGCTAATAGTCCTGGTGCAACCTGGTCAGCAAATGCTTCCAGATGGGAAGAACTTCTACCAATTATACATTTTAAAATATATGATGTATATAATCTTGAAGATCTCAATAGAGATTTAGATAGACCTGGTCTTCGTGGAATAGCAGAAGGCCATAAATCATTACTTGTTAATTCTGATAACGAGCAAATTTTCATTGATAGATGTATTAAAGATTATGGAGAAAATATTCTCGATCCCACTCAATACAAAACTTCCAGTTGAGTATGTAGAAGAATCATTTATACCATTTCTTAATCAGTATAAGGATTACATCTATGATATGTACTTTACATGTCGTATGCCTCCTTTTGAACAGGATGCAATGGGTGATGTTATAGATGGTGACATAAGAGAGACTACACTTAATGCGTTGTATATCGCAGAGAAAACAGGACTTCCTCTGTCAGCAACATTCAACAATATCCAGGTTACTCCAAATCAAAGTAACCTGGATATTTTAATTGAGAACTTTAAACCATTGTATGATGCAGGTGTTCGTATTGCTACGATACCTCATACAACATGGTTGTTAACTGGACAGTTACAAAAAGAATTTCCAGAACTTTTTATTAAGAATACAATTCTTAGAGAAGTTACAAGAGCAAACGAAATAGTTAATCTAGCAAAGGCAGGATTCCATTATGTGAATCTTGATAGAGATTTAATGCGTGATCGTGATCAGTTAGATCGCATTATGAAAGCAAAGGCATATTGTGCTGATATAGGTAAACCAGTTAAGATATCATTACTTGCTAATGAGTGGTGTTGGGGTGGATGTCCGATCATGCCAGAACACTACCATTACAATATGGTGAGAGGAAAGCAAGAACCACAATATTTTAATGATGCTATTAGTAGAGTTTCATGTTCTAATTGGGATGAGAAAGATCCTGCCAATGCTTTAAAGCAAGCAACTATACCACCTTGGAGAGAAGACTGGCAAGAGTTTGTTGATTTAGGTATTGATGTATTCAAGATGCATGGTAGAGAGAATGCTATGCGTTTAATGGAATCAATGGATATCATTAAAAGGTGGGCAGATAAGGAGGAGTTATTATATCCTCAGTTCAATGAGTATATTGAAGATACTACATTACAAGAGAAACCAATTGATATCTGGAGAGATAAGATTAAAACTTGCAAGTTTGATTGTTGGGATTGTAATTATTGTGATTCAGTTATTCATTCTAGGATGAGAAAGAATGAAAGAACTATGGATAAAGATATAGAACTAGTTCTTAACTCTATTGATAAAGCAGTAAGAAGAGAAAGTAAATTTGTAGAAGAAGGATATGATATTCCTGGACTATCATCAAATATAGTAAGACACTTCTTAAACAATCTTTGTTCAAAAGAAGATGCTGTTTATATGGAGTTAGGTGTTCATGCTGGTAGTACTTTTGTTGCTGCTACAATGGGACATGAGATAACTTCATTTGCTATTGATGATTACTCAGAACAAAATATTTCACCATTTCGTGAAGATGATGTTCAGTCTGAAGGAAGGGTGACTCTAGGCCATAAGGGATATCAAATGTCTAATCCTAAGAATACTATTCTTAGAGCATTGAGACCTAATCAACATTTCTATGCTAAGTCAATTCAGGATCTTAAGTTTCCTATGTTTCATGGTAAGAAAGCGAATATTATATTCTATGATGCTGATCATGAACCACAAGCAACATATGATAATTTAACTTATCTTTATACAGTTATGGATGAGCAATTTATAATTGTAGTTGATGATGCTAACTTTATGGGTGTTGTAGAAGCAGTGAATATATGGGTCAAAGAAAATGATATTAAAGTTATGTTTGATAGAAAGATATTAACTTCTATTCCAGAAGATCCTAATAATTGGTGGAATGGTATACATGTGATGGTGTGCAGAAAATGAATTCATTTAGAAATCAGTACATAGTAATCAAAATGGAAGATGAATACTATGATCTTATTCAGAAACAACTAGAACAAGCTAGAGCTATAGATCGTAATAATAAACCAATAGAAGATTATCAAGACTCTAAAGTAGAAGGTTTAGATCATAAGGAAGGTTCTTATGATGAAGTAAATAGATCATCTAAATCTCGTTTCATAGATGATGAAAGACTCTATGGATTGGTAGATGGATTTGCTAGATTTGCTAATTCAAAAGCAGAATGGAATTATGATATTGATTTTATTGAACCTATACAAGACACTCTATATGAAGTAGGTGGTTATTATGATTGGCATATAGATGAATCAAATTGGTATCCAGGTAAGAGACAAAGTAATAGAATAAGAAAGATTAGTTTTACTATACTATTGAATGATGATTTTGAAGGTGGTGAATTTGAATTGTTTGCTGACGAAAAGAAAATTATTCCTTTAGAGAAAAAAGATGTTATACTGTTCATGGGAGACACTCCGCACAGAGTTAGAAAAGTAACATCTGGAGTAAGGAAGTCTTTAGTAGGATGGGTTCAGGGGCCAGCATACAAATGAAATTTATTAGAGAATATCAATTGAAGGATATGTCTATATGCGATAGCATGATAGATCTCTTTAAAAGAGGACATGAGAAAAAGTTAACCTATCCTGGTAGAGTAGGTGGTGGTAGTATTATTCCTGATATTAAAAGGAGTACAGATTTTTCTTTAGATGATGCTAAACAACTTGGATCTCCAAATGATTTTAAGTATGACATATATCATAGTGAATTAGATGGATTCATTGATGACTATCTTCAGACAATGGAGATAGAGAATATAGAATTTGTTAAAAAGAATTTACCACAGATACAATTCTACAATCCAGGAGAAGGATTCTATACATGGCACGTAGATGCTTCTGGACTTGATGGGTGTGATAGGGCATTTGTTTACATTACATACCTCAACGACGTTCCTGGTGGTGGTACAGAGTTCTTCTATCAGGATTATACTGTTAGAGCATTAAAAGGAAATACAGTTATATTCCCTGCTGGACTAACACATAAGCATAGAGGACAAGTATCTGAAGAACATGAGAAATATATTCTTACAGGATGGATATGGTGGGGAGCATGAATAAACCAATAGTAATATATGATGTTCTCCCTAGGAATGAGATAGATGCATTACATCCCTACTTTGATCGTAAAGCTTCTGCTATTAATTCCCTTGCAACATGGACATATAACAATGCATCTTATGGGAAAGGTGATCCTATATCGTGGCAGCATCCATTAAGAACAGATTTAATTTTTGAGAAGTGTGCTACTACAGTTAAGTTGAAGATGATGAAACATCTTAGAAGGCCGTTAAAATTATGTAAGATACATGTTAATGGTCAAACTGCTGGACAAGACACAGTATTCCATAGAGATTTTCAGGAAGATGATGTATGGACATTCATTTACTTCAATCAACACTATTGGAATATAGAATGGGGTGGTGAGTTTGTTGCTCAAAGTCCTGATGGTGTTTATCATTACACACCATACATGCCAAATACAGGTGCATTCATTCCTTCTAATTGGGAACATAAAGGACATCCTCCTAATGATTTAATTGGGAATGATATAAGAACAACCATTGCATTTTCATTTTGTGATCCTAAGATCCATGCTCATATAATAAGTCAGACAACTAGAAAATGGTATTAGGAATTCGCGAATACCCATGTCAGATAGATCATGAAGATCTAGATACTCTGATTCATTTTATTGATGGTATAAAGTATCAAGATAATCCTACTGTTGCTAAGACAGAAGATAATTTTTTAGATTTTGAACTTTCAGTATTTAAAAAATTGAAATGGTCATTCTATGATTCGTGTTCTAGATACTGGAATATGGATGTATTTGATTACAAAGTAAATTCTTGGGTGTATGTTGATTGGAAAGGTAATCCAAAAGAACCTTACATGCATGCTCACAATAGTGAGAACCCATATACTTTATCTGGTATAATGTTCTTACGATTTACTAAATTATCTGGAACTACAATGTTTCCATTACCAGGTGGAAGATCATATAATTTACCAAAGAAGATGTTGACTTGGTTTATATTTCCATCTAACCTTCCTCATATTCCTGGTAGAGGAATGGATGAAGAAAAACGTTACTCACTAAGCGCAGATTTATATCATGGATGATAGTATTAAGAAGCAAGAGGCTTTAACTTTTGTTGCAGAGAAGATGCCAGCACCAATATATTCAGATCTTCGTGCTTACTGTGAGAAGAGGAGACATGATGAGGTGTGGGATTTTAATTGGAAGTTAGCAGGTGCTCTAGATCAACAATCAAGTTTGAGTGATCATAAATTAGAGTGTCCAGATTTAGAAGATTATTTGTTATTCAATGCTAATAAGTTATGGAATGACATATATTTGACATGTCCTTGGGAGTTTAATACTTGTAAGGATCCAACTAGGTTCATGAAACTTAAGAGTTTATGGGTTAACTATCAGAAAAAAGGAGAATATAATCCATGTCATACTCATGCTGGTATTGCTAGTTTTGTTATCTTTGTTGATATACCATATGGCCCTGATGAAAGAGATGCTCATATGAGTAATGGTGGACTGCAAATAGAGAAAGCAGTATTACCACTAGATAGTTCATGGAATGGTACTCTTATTTTGTTTCCTGCAACTACAATGCATGCTGTATATCCTTATTATACTAGTGATAAAGAAAGAGTAACTGTTGCTGGTAATATTGTATGGGATGTGGAGGGACCAGATGAAGAGCATTATTGATGATTGTATTGATAAGTCATATCAAAATACAGTAGAGGATACTCTTAGATTTAATACAGACTTTAGATGGGTCTATCATGATAACCTTGTGGAAGATGGTGATCATCAATTGATAGGATTCTCTCATATGTTTATTCTTAATGGAGAATCATGTAGTGATTTTAGTGGATTATTAATGCCACTTGTATATGAAGCATGTGATAATGCAAAATTAAATATATCAAAGGTGTTACGTGCAAGATGTTTTCTACAAACACCTGGAGTTAGAGAGCATGAGTATGATCAGATGCATATTGACATACCAGATTTTCATAATGTATGTCTTTATTATGTGAATGACAGTGACGGAGATACGTACTTTAGTGAAAAGATGTATGGAGATCCCGTTGGTGAATATGGTATAAATACTACTGTCTCACCAAAGAAGGGACGTTGTGTATTCTTTGATGGTCTACGTTTTCACGCAAGCAGCAAGCCTACACAAAATTCCAGATTTGTGATAAACTATAACTTTATACCCTGATTAGATATGGATCCAGCAGAATTGAAAAAGAACTTCACAGAGCAGATTGAGAAAACTGAGGCTCAAATCAGAGAACTTGAAGACAATCTTGTGAAGGCAAAGGAATACAAAACAAAGTTAACTGGTGGACTAGAAACACTGGGATTACTTGAAGGTGAAGGTGATGCACCAGCACCTGAAGCAGCACCTATTACTCCTGAAGTAGCACCTACCTAAATAAGAAGGAAGGTAATATAGGTTAATAATGGCATCACCTGCAAGTAAGGCCGAACTTATAACTTATTGTAAGAGGCAATTGGGTGAACCTGTTCTACAGGTCAACATTGATGATGAACAAGTTAACAACGTAATTGATGATACGTTTCAGTTCTTTCAAGAGAATTGTTACAATGGCATGGAACGTTGTTTTTTGAAGCATGAGCTCACTGCTGATGATAAGACTCGTCTTGCTGCATGGTCAGATTCTACGGTCACAGAAGGTGGTGTAACAACTACTTGGAATGAATCAACTAATTATATTCCTGTTCCATCCCATGTAACAGGTGTTAGTAAAGTATTTGGAATGGTTGGTAACTCAATCCGTTCCAATCTTTTTGGTATAGAGTATCGAATGTTCTTGAATGACTTATATGCATTCGGATCACTTGATATCCTTAACTATTATATGACAAAGCAATATCTTGAAACACTAGATATGGTTTTGAATAATGGTTCCTTCCAACAGTTCAGGTTCACTCAACGTCGTGATCGACTTTACTTAGATATAGATAAGGACTTTCTTGAGACTGGCCAACATCTACTAGTAGAGTGTCATAGGATGTTAGATCCAACCGATGCTACTGAGATGTATAATGATCTCTTTGTTAAGAGATATGCCACTGCTTTAATGAAGAAGCAATGGGGTCAGAATTTGATTAAATATAATGATGTCAAATTACCAGGTGGTGTAACACTAAATGGTAGACAGATATTTGAAGATGGTCAGTCTGATCTTAGAATGATCGAAGGTGAAGTTCTCAGTAAGTATGCAGTTCCACCAATGGATATGATAGGTTAACATGGCTACTAATCCCTACTTTCCAACTTATTACGCAGGTGATGCTGGCGAGCAGACTCTGTATCAAGATCTTGTCGATGAACAGATTAAGATGTTTGGTACTGATATCTATTATCTACCAAGGACTATCCTTAAAGATAATACATTAGACGATATTGTTTTTAATAAGTATCAGGATGAGTTTCAAGTAGAAATGCTTCTACAGAATGTAGAGGGATTTGGGGATGGTGCAGAATTCGTCAGTCAGTTTGGTGTAAGAATAACAGATGAGGTAGTATTCAGAGTCTCTAGTCGTAGGTGGGATGAAGCAGTTGCTGCTAACAATCCTACTCTAACAGTAACTAATAGGCCAAATGAAGGAGACCTTCTATACTTCCCATTAACAAAAGATTTGTATGAAATAAAATTCGTACAACAGGAGATACCATTCTATCAGTTTGGTAAACTTCAATTCTATACTATGACATGTGAGATCTATCAATATGGTAGCGACGACATATCTACTGGTGTTGCTGAGATAGATCAACTAGAAACTATATTCTCCAGTGCTATTGCCCTTACAATGGGTGTAGGTGGTACAGGAGACTTTACAGTAGGTGAAAAGGTTACAGGTGCTACATCTGGATCTGAGGCAGAGGTTAAGTCTTGGGATAGTGCTACTAGAATCATTCAGGTTATAAATCGTACTGGTACGTTTGCAACTGGTGAATCTCTAACAGGAGATACAAGTAGTGCAGTTTGGGTTGTGTCTACATTTGATACTCTACAAGATACTAATAGTGAGTATGATGATAATAGAGCAATTGAAGATGCTGCTGATAATATAATTGATTGGACAGAAGGTAACCCCTTCGGTGAATTTGGTAACTTTACAGGGAGTATTTGATGTTAGGATCACACTTTTATAACGAGATAACTCGTAGAAATATTATTGCTTTTGGTACTCTCTTCAACAATATTAGTTTGGTGAAGAAGGATCCTGCTACAGGCGATGTTCTTGAGGAGAGTAAAGTCCCTCTAGCATATGGCCCTAGAGAAAAGTTCTTGGCTCGTCTTGAAGAGACTCCAGATATTACAAGGAAAGTAGCAATTACTCTTCCTCGTCTCTATTTTGAGATGACTAGCATTCAATATGATTCAACACGTAAGACTTCTCCTATACAAAAATATAAAACTATCATTGCAGATAATGGTAATGAAGTAAAAACACAGTATGTACCTGTACCTTATAACTTAGGTTTTGAACTTGGATGTATTGCTAAGTCACAAGATGATGCTTTACAAATTGTTGAGCAAATACTACCATACTTCCAACCATCATTTTCTATCACGTTGAATATGATTCCTGATATGAATGAGAAACGTGATATAGCAATAGTATTAGATGGTATAAACTATGATGACTCTTGGGATGGAAGTTACTTAGAGAGAAGATATATAACTTATACATTGCAATTCACTTGTAAGACATACTTCTATGGTCCTTACAGTACATCTGATGTCATCAAGAAAGCAATTGTTTACGAAACATTGGGTGATGCTGCTGTAAATAGAAGAACTGTAGAGAGAATATATACACCTAAGGCCAAGACTGATATTAACTTAGATGGTAATATTGATGCAGCAGATGATGCATTGGTCGATCCAGGTGATGATTTTGGATTCAATGAAGGTATAACCTACTTATAAATCATGGATGAACTAGAAAAGAATATGGAGAGTCTCCTAAACATTGAAGTCTCAGATACTCCTGAAGGTGGTTGTACTACTAGAAAGGATCAACTGAAAGATGTTTCGGAAGATCGTGAAAAAGATTATGAGTATACTCGTGGTCAGTTATATTCTTTAATTGATAAAGGTGCAGAAGCAGTTAATGGTGCATTAGAAGTTGCTCAAGAGAGTGGACATCCTAGAGCATTTGAGGTTGCTACTAATGCAATGAAGCAAGTTGCAGACATGACTGACAAACTTGCTGACCTTCATAAAAAGATGAAGGATCTTGATGAAGAAAAGAAAGGTCCAAGTAAGGTTACCAACAATGCTATGTTTGTTGGTAGTACATCAGAGTTACAAAAAATGTTAAAACAAATGGGAGGTGGTAAACGATAATGGCATACGTAAAAAACGATAAGGATTGCGATCCAGTAGATCCTCAACCTGTTGGTAATGGTGTTAACCACTTTGATGGTAACGAAGGTTGGGCAACAGTTACATATAAGAACTGGAATGGTGACTATGTTGCTAAGGATTATAGTAATAACACTAGGACACCTGGTACTTTTCAAGCAAGAGCCTATAACAATTCCACAAGAACTCCTGCTGCATATCAGAGACACGACATAAACAATAGCGCAGTCTCAGCATAAGTGTTATAATTAATCATAGTTAGATATTGTGCTATGAGACTTAACGAGGATGACGTTGCTCGTCTTGTAACTGCTTGTAAGTTATATCAAGAGAATACTGGTTCTGAGTATATGTGGGATCAGTATGCAGATTTAATTGTCAAATTAAATAAACTTTGTGATCAGGGATACTGTTCTACGACCCATAAATAAGAAAAAACAATGAAGAATGATTTAGGTGTTGATCCTAATGAGTGGTTTGATAACCCACCCAAGCCAGATCAAATAACTGATGAATACGCTCCATGTGATGTGGAGTATGATAATACACCTTCAGAACTTATAGAAACACCAACTAGTATGGAACCATATGCATCACGATTCAAATCAACACCTGATCATGAAAAAACTGCTGAAGAAGTAGTGACAATGCATGAAAAGATGTATAGAATAGCAAGAGCAAAAAACAATCCATTTTCTATTGGTGGAACAGAAAACATACTAGGAGGTTCAGAAGAAAGATTATTATGAAAGAAACAATCAAATTTACCATCGCACAAGATGGCACTGTAACCGAAGAAATTCTTGGAGTATATGGTGATGCATGTGAACAACTTACATCCGATATAGAAGAAAGTCTTGGGACAGTTTATTTTAAAGAAAATACTTCAGATTACTATACACAGAACAATGTCGCACTTCAGCACAATCAAAACCAAATTAAAATGTAAAGAGTCACTAGTAAGTGCATTGAATACTTTAGGCCATGAGACAGAAGAAAATGTTCTATTGGTTAATCCAGTAGGACATAATCATAAACAATGGAATGTTTGTGTTGCTATAGCACCTGACATTGGATTTAAGTGGTGTGATAATTCAGAACATTACAAGTTAGTTACTGAAGAAGACACTTGGGATCTTGATGTACCTGTTAGCAGATTTATTGATAAGCTGACACAACAGTATGCTATCGAAAAAATAAAAAGGCAAACTGCTGAAGAAGGTTATGTCGTAGAGAGCGAAGCTAGGAATATCAATGGATCTGTAGAATTACTTGTCAGCAGATGGAGATATTAATAAGTATTAATTACTACTAAAATATTATAAATATATGCATAGTACGGGATTGAAAGATCATGCCCCTGACTCAAATGCAACATTATACCGTCGGATATCACGACACACAAAAGCACACATACGAGATATGTGAGTATGCCATGAGTGCATACGATGCAATAGAACACAGTAAAGAGGATGTATCCTATCTAAGGGATCATCCTCATTTTATTGATTACTGCATTGACATCAAAAAAGAGAACGCCTTTAAAGAGGTTGATAATATCTCTAGAATGATGGCCGCAGGTATTCCAATGGGACATTAATCATGACAACAATTAAAAAACATAAGCATGAAATTATGTGGTGGATGAGTAGACTTACTGTTATGGGAACATCTTTAGGTCTATCAACATGGCTTGCTGCACAAGCATATGCCTAAACATAATTATAAAAATCCATCTAAATTACAAGATCTTGCCCATGTAGAAGCTTCAGTTACCACAGGTAAGAAGTATTATGATGATCAAGGATGGGAGATCAACCCACCTATAAGTGATAGAGAGTGCATATATAAATGTTTAGATAACTGTCAACAACTTGCAGGACTTGATAGAAAACAAGTAGCACGATTAATGAAAGAATTTGAAGTTGAAAGAACAGTAGAAGAAATACAATCTGAATACCCACCATTATAATGATCATAGTTTTTATAATTATCGCTATACTCCTTGTCTTAGTTGGAGCAGGTCTCTGGTTTACATTTGGCCCAGGCAAAGTAGGGATTAGAGATCCTATTGACGAGCATGCTAAAATGCATGAACTAGGTATAGCGCATAAACATGACTAACAAATACAAGGAAGCAGGAGTTGATATAGAAGCAGGGAATGCTTTTGTTCAGAGACTAATGAAAAAAGCACCTGCCATTGGTGGATTTGGTGGAATGTTTAGAGTACCTGATGGGTATGAGAAACCTGTAATGGTTTCTGGTGCTGATGGTGTAGGTACTAAAATTAATATTTGCAAAGTTTCTGGTATTTGGTCAAAGATTGGTATAGATCTTGTTGCCATGTGTGTTAATGATGTGATAACTAGTGGTGCGAAACCATTATATTTTTTAGATTATATTTCAACTGGTAGATTATCACCTGTTATAGATCAGATAATGGTAGGTATTCTTGAAGGATGTGAGATAGCAGATATAGAACTTATTGGTGGAGAGACTGCTGAACATCCTAGACATGCTCCTCCACATGGAGGTGAGACTGATATTGATCTTGCAGGATTTTGTACAGGTATAGTAGAAGAAACTGAAATAATAGATGGTAGTATTATTAAACCAGGTGATAAAATTATTGGTATAGCAAGTAGTGGTCTTCATAGTAATGGATATAGTTTGATTAATGATATGTTATGGAGACATAAAATTTCTTGGAAAGATAGTTATATAGGAGAAGGTACTCCAGAGTTAATTACTCCTACTACAATCTATGCATCTACTGTTAAACGTTTGACAAAAGAATTACCTATCTTAGGTATGGCACATATTACTGGTGGTGGACTTGAAGAGAACGTAGCAAGATCTATACCAAAAGGATTGAAAGCACATATTGATTGGAACTCATGGCCTTTACCAGATATCTTTAGTAAGATTATGTTGAAAGGTGAGATACCAGAAGAGGATATGAAGAGTACATTTAATATGGGTATAGGATTCTGTGTTATTGTACCACCAGAAGTTGCTAAAGATGTGATGATATTGTCTGATCATCCATCACAGATCATAGGACATATACATGAGTGAAGTAGTATGGTCAATCAATATCATGCTTGCCATTCTTCTTATTGGAGTGGGTATTGCAATTTACTACATATTCATGTATGATACATGGTATCCAAATGACGGAGCAAAGCATGGAGACCAAGATAGCAGTCTTGGAAGCGAAGATGGATCACATGATGGTTCATACAAAGGAGCTCACCCTTAGAGTTCGTGCTAATGAGAAGGTAGTTGCTTCTGTTAGTTTGTTGGGAGTTATAGCTTGTACCTTTATTGGTGCAGGTTATTTTGCACCAAAAGCAGATGCTAGTCAATGGCCTAGTGCAGGTGAAGCAATACAAAAGATAAGAGAATATGAGGCAGAGAAGACAAGAACTGATCCAGATGATTCCATAAATAGTGCATTAGCTGAATTGGAGTGGGAAGAAGATGGGCAAGATGACACCCCCAAGTCGGAAGAGTTGTTACAACTTCCGAGTGACGGAGATCAACCGAGTGCTGGACGGAGATACGATAGATGTCACCATCGATCTTGGATTCGATTTATTCAAAAAAGAACGGGTAAGAATTGCAGGAGTTGATACTCCTGAGAAGAGAACACGGGATTTAGAAGAGAAAGCATTAGGACTTGATGCTACTGATTGGATGAAAAAACATTTGGAGGATACAATTGCAGGAGATGAAGAACTCACTATTAGAACAGAACTTGTGGGTGGCATGGGGAAGTATGGTAGGCTTCTTGGTTGGCTCTATGTTGGCGAGGATACTGTTTCATTAAATGAACAAATGATTACGGAGGGATATGCTTGGGAATACGATGGTGGAACTAAGCAAAAAAACTTTGAAGAACTTCGTGAGATTCGTAGATCATTTGGGACTCTTGACGAGTCCTGAAGAAGATACCTATTATGAGTATCTTAAAAGACAACATAGATTAGCAACGAAAATGGAACTTAACGATGATAATGTAATAGCAGTTCTAGAAGAACTGTTGCCATACATTGAAGCAGATGGTGGATGGTTAGAATATGTTGAGACAGACTATCAAGCAGAAGGAGCATTCGTTAAGGTAAGACTTGGTGGTGCTTGTTCTTCTTGTGCAATGAGTTCCATAACTTTAAAACAAGGTATAGAAGCTAAGTTGATGAATGAAATACCAGATGTTGCAGGTGTAATTCAAGTATTGTGATTATAGTTAACGGTGAAAATATCAGGATATTCACAATTATGATATTATTTTTTATTTGGATATGGATTTTGAATACTCCATCTGCTAAATAACTTAGTTTGACTAAAAATAATGACAAGTCTGATTGATCCAAAAGAATTCACGGATGCGGTGACCGAATTACGGTCATTTTTTTTGTCTAAGAATTTCTATGAAGTACATACGCAGAATAGATTAAGTATCCTTGCTGCTTGTGAAGATCCAGAAACAGTAGCAACTTACAACTACGGTGGTAATATTTGGCCACTACCACAAACAGGTCAGATGTGGTTAGAACATGAACTCCTTTCCAATCCTTCAGCAGAAGGATTTTTTTGTGTCTCCACTTCATATAGAGCAGAACCTGAT
>Ga0163179_10000915_pt1 | contig 21058 bp, 27 predicted proteins | sample AtlANTMetagenome_FD_109643 | JGI IMG/M metagenome (GOLD analysis project Ga0163179, IMG submission 109643) | Marine eukaryotic phytoplankton communities from the Atlantic Ocean - Atlantic ANT 2 Metagenome | ecosystem: Environmental > Aquatic > Marine > Oceanic | place: North Atlantic Ocean...
AGGTACGAACCGCAGTAAATTTATCAAACATAGAGGCAATTTGTGGAAAACACTCTCCGATGTATACTCCCGCCACACTGGTCGAGATCGGTTTAAATGGGCCACGGATTTCCGATGGAGCTTTAGTCTTTATATCCCACATATCCTGATGCGGTGGGCCACCGCCAAGAAAAATATTGATAACAGCCTTATGGGATGTTCCGTTCTCCTCTTGGGCATGCAGAACCTGCGGCATAGAAAGAAGACCAAGGCCACCTACAGACAAAAAACTTCTACGTGATAAATTAAGCATAATACACCCCTAATCTTGTTAGCTAATACACTTCGGACATTTACATATCTCAACTTTGCAAATACAATCTGTCTCTGGACATGGACATTCATCGGCACATATTTCACAAATTACTGGTTGGTCGCCACTAAACATATCTTTTATCTCCTCTTTGTTAATAAAGCATATTGCTGCCACTATCATAATTGCTATAAGCGGTATTTTAATTTTCATTCTTTAATCTCCTTTTTGATATTTTCATAAATAAGCTCTTCACTAGCGGCGGCTAAACCTTTCAAGCATGAAGCAGCTCGTGACTGACTGACACATATAGCAACTCTTTGTTGCTGACTAGGGTATTCTTCCTTCATTATATCACTAGACATACAGCGATTTACAAAATTTTTAGCATCTTCATCTTTATTTCTTTTTGGTAAAGGCATTTGATTTTCCTTATATAATTAAATCTTGTCTAACTTCACCGCCGTCCACAATCTCTATAGGGCGGTCACCGGGAGCCATTAACTCTTTGTCTGAAACAATACCAATCCTGTTATAGATTGTCGCAGCCCAGTCTTCTACTGTCATAGCGTTTTCATCTGGCTCACTTGCGGTTGCGTTGGAAGTACCATAAACCATACCGTTTTTGATTCCTCCTCCAGCCATAACGACACTAAAGACCTTTGGCCAGTGGTCACGACCAGCAGTAGCGTTAATCTTGGGTGTTCTTCCAAACTCAGATGCTAAACATACTAGAGTAGAATCGAGCAACCCTCTATCGCTAAGATCTTCAATAAGAGCAGCGAGACCCTGATCCAATGCGGGCACTTGTCCACGAATACCATTTTCTATATTATCGTGCATATCCCAACCGCCATACGTTAATGTAACGAAACGGGTTCCAGCTTCAACCAAACGGCGAGCCAAGAGCATACGGGCTCCAGCAGTGTTTCTGCCATACTTATCTCGCATAGCATCGTTCTCTTTATTAATATCAAAAGCGTCTCTAGCTTTTTCACTACTGATTAAACTATAAGCTCTATCATAAAAAGAATCTACAGCATCCAAAGAATCGGACTTTTCTTTAGTTGCGAAGTAATCATTTACCGCAGAAAGCATTTTTCTTCTAGTACCAAATCTTCCATCGTTTACTCCCGTTGGAAGTTTTAGGTCTCGCACTTGGAAACCAGTGCTTGCTGGATCAGCACCCAAACTAAAACCTGAAAAGGAGCTACTTAAATATCCAGTACCTGCAAATTCGTTTGGTTGGTTTGGGATACAGACATATGGAGGAAGGTTTTGGCGAGGCCCAAATTCATGCGCCACCACTGAACCCATTGATGGGTATTGAAGGGCTGGGCTAGGTCTATAGCCAGTAAACATATTATGTGTGCCTCGTTCATGAGCTGCTTCTCCATGTGTCATGCTGCGAATAATAGTCATCTTGTCGGTGACTTTAGCTGTCTTAGTCATCATCTCATTTAATCTAGTTCCGGGAACTACTGTTTCAATACTAGACATAGGCCCTCTGTACTCCAGAGGAGCGAAGGGTTTGGGATCAAAAGTTTCCTGATGAGCCATGCCTCCCGGAAGATAAATAAATATAACACTTTTGGCTGGGCCTTCTACACTCTCATAGAATTTCTGATCAGCCTGAGCTGTCTTCATCCGGAAGTAATCCGATAAAGTTAAACCCAAGCCGCCCAAAAAGCCGACATGCAGAAAAGATCTGCGACCAATATTATTTCCTTTGCAATTCATAATTTCCTCTTACCATTTCTTGCACGACCAGTATCTTGCTTTCCATTTAGGGCCGGGAGTGTCACACTTGTGACGGGCTCTAAAACTTCTGCGTCTTGCTGGATCATCTCTTTTAATTTCCATGTTAGGGTCGCCAAAGTTAACCTTGACTACATTACCCTTTTCATTTTTAACATAAACAGAAAACTTTTTTGGGCCATCAGGAGTCCTAAAAGGCTTATTAAGTTTTACTTTTCTGCCCTGATACTCAGAACCTTTTGACTTTTTAGGATGTCCTTTTGGTAGCAAGTCATTGTCCTGTGTGTAGGCTGAGTTTGAAGGCTTGCCGCTTCTCAGAAGCTTTAAGAAGGCATTAACTCTAGCAATCGCCCATCCATGACGACTCATCTTTGGGGCATGACTACTAGAATAAGCGCCAGCGCCTCTACGATAAACAGCCTTTAACATCCCAAGACTAGCCTTAGAGCCTTTACCTTTAGCATTATGTTCCGCAACTTTTTTGGAAAGCTGAGCAGTTACTTCTTTACTAAAAGTAATTTTGCCGCTAGGGTTCTTAGCACTATCAGGCTTGTTCTTTTTAGAGCCTTTCTTTTGATCCTTCTTAGGTGCAGGAGTTCTGCGAGGATCTTTAGGGCCGGGCTTATCAGACTGAGCTTTCTTTAGTTCTTCCTGACTAGGCCGACCTTCTTTTTCAGTGCGAGCAGGTTTATAGTTCTTACCTTCTCTCTCTTTTTTCTTTCTGATGTTTTCCCAAAGTCCGGGTTTTGCTTCAGCTATATCCCATTCTTCAGTGTCTTCACCAAAGTCCTCATAGTCTGCTTCCGCAGGCATCACAAAATTATCTTCCGTGATTTCTTCTGTATATCCACCTTCAGCGCAGAACTGATTTAAGTCTTTTGCGTAATCTTCTTTTTTCATTATAATATTACCTTTGCCTCTCCTTCTAGAAGGTATCTTGGTCTTCCACCGTTATCAACACGTTGAATTCCACTTTCTATTCCAAAATGATTAAATAGTGTTGCCTGTAAATCTAATGGGCCAACTGGATTCTCTATTGGGTTGTATGACCTATCGGATGCTCCAATAGTTCTGCCTGATTGGTACTCTCCTCCTGCCATCATCATAGGTGTGATAGCTGGCCAGTGGTCTCTGCCTGCGTTGGCATTAATCTTAGTTCTGCCAAATTCTCCCGTGACAATTAACAATACTTTATCATTTAGCCCACGATCCCATATGTCTTGTAGGAACCCGCTAATGGCTTTATCGACAGGAGCGACTCTTTTCTTTAGAGCATCTGAAATATTGCTATGCATGTCCCAGCCTCCATAATGAAGAGTAACAAATTTTGTTCCGTGTTCTACGAGACGGCGAGCTAGTAACATTTGCTCCCCTATATCGTTAGCCTTTTCTGATCCGTACAGAGCCTTCGCCTCTTCTGTCTCTTTATCTGTTGCGAACGCATCTTTAGCAGAACCGAGAATAACATCGTAAGCTTGACCCTTATAAAATCCAACTGATTCAGCACCTGTTCCAGATATATCTTTAGCGGCTGAACCTATGGCTCCTAAGAGTTGTTTTCTGTTGCTGAATCTGTCGATTTCAATTCTTGGTGTGAGATTGTCTTTATTGGACGGATCAAATGGTTTAAATGCTCCACCCAACCAAGCACCTTCATCACCTTCAATTTTACCTTGTTTAACATAAGTTGGTACTCCGTTTTGCGAGTGATTCGCGCCATAGACAGCAGAAACAATAGAACCAAAAGATGGGTATTTAGCTATTGATGTTGTGGTTCTTTCTGGGTTGTAGTGCCCAGTCATCATAAAATGTGTACCTTGCCTATGCGATGAATCTTTATGACTAAAGGAATTGACTACGTTTAATTTAGATGTATGTTTAGCTAGACCTGCCCAATCAGCGCCTAGTGTTATATTAGTTTTAGGATCATGGATAGCTCCATTGATTGGTTGCCACTCTGTGGGAACTGTATCGTTAGGAGCGTGAAATGTTTCAAATTGAGTCGGGCCTCCTCCGAGCCATACCCAAACAACAGCTTTATCTTCATGTGATAGGACATCTTGAGCCAGAGCGTAGTCAGACAGCCCTACTGCGCTAAGTCCTGCTCCAATGCTTCCTACTCTTAAGAAGTTTCTACGATCAAAAATGAAATCTAACATATCTTCTCCTTTTAATAGTTGGTGCTTTGTGTTATATCTGTTCTAGCTCCCGAATACATGACAAAATCATGCATATAATTTTCGTAGCTAAATGTAGCCTCGACATTTCCCCCATCAGTGTCTCCACCAGAGAAAGAAACTCCTGTAAAAAAGTTCTTTTTACCTAAGTCTATTACGAAGCTAGTGCCACCGGCAGTAAATCCGGAGGTATTCAATAACGCTAATCTTACGCTCCTATCTGGTATAGGACGCATAAAAGAAGTGCCCATGAAATTAGTGTCTTTTATTAATACGTCTTGCTGTAAAGCCCTAGTTATTATAGCTGTGATTTCTGCTTGGCAGCTCGTAGATGTTATGTATCTCCATGTATTGGGGCTAGTGGGGCTTCCTCCAAATTTGCCCTGATCGGCTAAAACACCATACTCAATATCTAAACTGGTTGAGAAAGATTGTAATTGACCCTGCTTGGTGGTTGGGGCAACTCCTCTTTCGTTAAAACCGCCTCTGTCTTGAACTACAGCAAGAACCTCAGTAGGAAGCCTGCTTTCATCATTGGTTATATTATAATAGTATTCTTTTTTCAAATACGTAGCAGACCCGCCGCCTCCTACATACGTGGGGACGGATGTGCCAGACCTAGTACTTCTATACCCTGTTAGAGTTATTGTTTCTGTAAATTTTCCATCAACGCCTAATTCATAAGATAGACTATTTAGCAGGCAATCATGATATGTTGTATTTGTGTCTGCGCTAGTTGCCGAACTACCGTTATAATTATCGTCTGCATACATGACGACAACTTCAAAAGATTTTAATGCGGTGCCACCCCCAGCAGGTGCTTGACCTTTTACGGCAGTTCCGCTGTACGCGCTATCTAATGTTATAGATGTATCGCCTCCAACTGAATCTATTGTGTATCCAGTGCCGTCTAAAAAGATAGTGTCTCCTGCCTCGAATTGAGAAGTGAATGAGGTTCCTGATCCTGTAACGGTCGTGGAGCCATTGTTGGCTTCAAGTGTGCCATCTCCTTTGTTGGCAGCGGAGCCTGCCCAACCAGACATTCCTAGCTTCTTCAACAAGAAAGTCCCTGTGTATCCACCAGTTGGCCCAGTAGAAAAGAATGGCGATGCGCCGACTCGCATGTTTCTTGTGATAGTTATATTCCAAGAAGGAGGGCTATAAAGAACGCCAAATTCTCCGGTCTGTATTTTACCCTGCTCTCTTATTCCCTCAACCTCTGAACTTAGTTCTATACTAACAGACTGTATACCTGATAAATCAGATCCATCTACTGTTACCTTTTGGTTTGCCCAAAATATACGATGCGGGGTACTTGACATTTATAAACCTTTAAAAATCATCCACTAAGTTTCCAACGGAATATTCTGTAACTCTTGTTTCAAAGAAATTCTTGCACTTCTCTAAATCTATTATTTCGCTCATCCAAGGAAATGGATTTTGTGCGTTGCCATATGGTGACGGCAAGCCTAGATTAGTAAGCCTTCTGTTCGCAATAAACTGAACATAGTCAATGAACATATCTGCATTCAGTCCCAAGATGCCATTCGGCAAGACATCTCTAGCATAAGCTAATTCAAGCTCCATAGCCGTATCAATATGTTCAATGGTTTCTTTCTCCATTGCTTTTGTCCAAATCTTAGGATTATCTTCTCTCAACCTATTAATAAGGGTTGTTCCAAAGTTAATGTGGATACTTTCGTCGCGAAGCGTGTATTGGATTTGTTCACCGATTCCCGGCAACTTATTTTGTCTGTTAAACGAAAGGAGCATAGCAAAACCAGAGAAGAAGAAAATGCCTTCACAGATAATATAGTAAGTAATCATATTACGAAGAAACTCTCTTTTCCCCTCTAGTGTATTTATGTTGAAGTCTGGACGATTAATATCTGTGGTGATGTTCATCAGAAACTCATCTTTAGCTTTTATGCTCGGCACTGAGTTATAAGCTTGATATACCTCGTCAATATCTAGGTTCAATGAATCACAAACATAAACCACTGTTAGATTGTGTAGACTTTCCTCGTAGGCTTGGCGCAAAATATATTGACGACATTCTGGATCTGTGACGAATTTGAACACGCTTAGCAGTAAATTGTTGGCCACCAGAGACTCTGAGCCAGCAAAGAAGCCTAAGCACCTTTTTACAACAAGTCTTTCATCCTCGGATAATGAAGTTGATTTCCATTGCTCAATATCCTTAGCCATTGAGATCTCAGTTGGCATCCAATTATTGGCCGCGCCGTCAATGAATAAATCCCATGCCCATTTATTAACATGCGGCAGAATTTGATTTACACTTGCTACTTTATCTGATATGATTTCTTTACTTTTCTTCATTCTCACTCAATCTTTCAATTATTTGTTGCAATAGGTCTTTGACTTTTTCTGTTTCTTGTGGACTAAGCTCCAACTTATATTTTAGTGGAGATGTTGAACTCTGTTTGAATTCTATAAATCTCATTGGCAACTCTCACATCCGGGGTCTAAAATGGAACAGGCTTTTATTTCTTCTGTCTGTACCTCGTCGGTTTCTGCTTTGAAGCTAACTGTAGACTTTTCTACTCTTGTGGCTGCTTTGCCCCGTAAGTAATATGTTGTCTTTAATCCGTTCTCCCAAGCATTAAAATATAAATCATTCAAAAATTTTAGGCTATCATATTTATTGTAAAGGTTTAATGACTGTCCCATGTCAATCCACTTTTGTCTTTCAGCCGCAGCTTCGATTAAAATTTCCGGCTCAATATCAAAAGCCGTAATAAACTCTCTTTGAATATCCCCATCTAAATCAACTGCCATTACATCTCCATCAGCAGTCTTTAGAGCGTCTACCAGCTCTTGACACCAAATACCCTTCTTCTTAGCCATTGCTACAAAATGTTCATTAACCATAGTGAACTCGCCACTCAAAGTCGAATAAACATAAAGAACCGAGTAGTCTGGTTCAATAGACTGCGAACAGCCTTGAATATATGAGATAGTTGCAGTAGGGGCGATTGCCATAACATTACTATTACGCATACCGTGTTTTCTCACTAATTCCCTAACTTCATCCCATTCTTCAGTAAAACTCTCGAAGTCCACTCTCTTATACACATTTTCTGGCTTTAAAGAGTGTCTCTGATTCATTAAATCGCAGTAAGTGTCTATAGGAAAATTGCCCTTGTCCCACTCCGAGCCCTCAAAAGAGGGGTATGCGCCTTTTTCCTTGGCCAATAGTGCGGATGTCTTGATTGCGTGCAAAGAAATAAATTCTTGAATTTTTCCACATAACACAACAGCGTCCTTTGAATTATATGGTATTCCCAACTTATGTAACACATCATGAGTTCCCATAATTCCAAGCCCTACAGGTCTATGCTTAAGGTTTGCTTTTTTTGCTTCTTTTGTAGGATAAAAGTTAAGATTGATAACATTATCTAAACCTCTTACGGCTACTTCAATTGTTTTTTGTAGCTTCTTCCAGTCAATAGTCCGTACCTTTAGGTGTGAAGAAAGGTTAATGCTTGCGAGATTACATACTGCTGTTTCGCCAACCTGAATAACCTCTCCCTCTTGGTATTCTGTTGGCTTTGTGTGTAGCAGTATTTCTGTACATAGATTAGAAGAGTGGACTACTCCTTCATGCTTATTGGAATATCTAATGTTTGAGGGGTCTTTGAAAGTAATCCAAGGATGACCTGTCTCGTAGAGGGCTGTTAAGACTTTTTTCCATAAGTCTTTTGCATTTATAATTCTGTAGTTTTTGATCTCTCCGCTGTCGGCTAATCTTTTATATCTTCTATAGGCTTTGCTGAAGTCTTTACCATATGTATCATGTAACTCAGGACACTCTGCAGGATCGAACAAGTACCAGTTCTGATTCTTTGATATGGAAATCATGAAGTCATCTGGAATCCATATAGCGGTATTCATGTCGTGGCATCTTCGACGGTCATCGCCAGTGTTTTTTCTAAGATCTAGGAAATCTTCAATATCTAAATGCCAAGGTTCGATATAAGAACAGCCAGCACCTTTTCGCTTACCGCCTTGATTCACAGCTACTAAAAGATCATTAAATATTTTAAGCCAAGGAACAAGCCCTGTAGATTTGCCATTTGTACCCTTGATATAACCACCAGTAGCTCGGACACTAGACCAGTCTACACCTAAACCTCCAGCATATTTGGACAATCTAGACTGCCCATGTAGAGTGCCAAAGATTCCATCTATAGAATCCCCAACAGTACTCAGATAGCAAGAAGAGAGTTGAGAGCGATTAGTCCCACTATTAAACAGGGTGGGTGTAGAAGGCGAGTACCTAAACTCGGACATCATATTGTATATTTCAATAGCCTTTTCTTCTTTATTGTCTTCTGCTAGACATAAACCCATAGCTACCCGCATATAAAATGCCTGTGGAGTTTCCATTCTTTGTTCATCAAGATGTATAAAGTATCTGTCATAAAGAGTTTGAATGCCTAGATACTTGAATAACTTGTCTCTCGATGGAACCATATTCTCAGCTAGATAATCTAGGTCGTAAGATAACAATCTCTCACTAAGTCTTTCTGCTTTGACTAATTTCTTTATGTTCTTAACAAAGGATTTTTTGTACTGCTCCTCGAAAGACTCGCTGCCTACATCTTCACCGAAGACTTCTTTATAAAGATTGTTTAGAAGCATTCTAGCTGCGGCATATGCATAGTTTGGTTCTTTCTCTATTTTAGAGCGTGCAGATAGTATTAGGGCTTTATTAATCTCTGAAGTAGGTATTTTATTATAAAGCTGGAGGCTAGCGTCTAAAACGACTTCACTAACAGAAACATCTTCCAGCTCACTACATGCTCTTTCGACACACTTGTTAATTTTGTCTAAGCAAACATCTTCCAATCTTCCGTTGCGTTTTTTAATTTTAATGTTTTGTGTCATATCTTATGCTGTCTAAGGTTAAAGGTACAAAAAAAAACGACACTTATAATAACAGAGGTACTACAAGGAACTCTTGATAAACCTCTGTGCCTTTCGGCTATTTGGGGAAAGTGCCGTTTAGCCTGCTTTGCAGTAAAGCTGGGCTTCATTAATCCCCAAGTGTATTATAGTGTCGTTATGTTAATTTGCAAGCTAAAAAAATTATAATCAAGCTTGTCTTTTAAAATAAAGTCAAAAAACATTTTGGCCCTCCTTTAACCAAAGAATGGACGATTGTTTTCTCCTTCTTCTCCGTTCGGCTCTGGAGTTGTTTCTTCTACTTCTGGTTCAGGATCAGGTGCTGGTTCTTCACCGATACAAGCAGCGGCATTAATTCTTGTCGTCAACCCAAAGTTGGCGTTTAGCCATTTAAAAATTTCCAGAGCATCCTGTTCGGAAACACCTGAAGAACTGATACTGTCAGCCTCCAGAAGTTTTTGAAATGTTTCCAATACTTTCACCATCTTTTTCTCCTTAATTATTTCTGTTTATCGCTTCCAATATTTTTTCAGCCATAGTGAGCTGTGTCTCGTGAAGCGAGTCTTCTAGTTTGTCTATCTTATTATCAATTTTTTTCTCTATTCCGTCAACCTTATTTTCTAAAGAATCCAATCTTCTGGAAATAGAATCATTAACTTTTTCTTCTAACATGATTAGCTTACTCCCGTGTTTCACTACTGTGTGAAAAACCCATCCTATTATTGGAAGTGCTACCATTCCTATAATCTGTGCTATGTCGTTGATTGCTGACCAATCCATCTGGGCTCTCCCGTGTTATACCGAAAAAAATAGAAGGGGGAGATGTCTCCCCCTCCTTTAAAATTATTAACCAGTGATTGCTTTGTAGTCGTAGAAGTCGGAACCACCATCTCTGGTAGCAGTCCAAGGTTTACGCTCTGTAGCATCATTAGTGAAGTTAGCCTGCAATACCAATCGACCCGGAATTGCCCGAGTTGGGTTAGCTGCAGCATCGGTGTAAACAGCCTGAGCGGGAGTACCATTTCTTGACGCTCCACCGGGAGCATGCATTGTTGCATCAATCGAGCTAGGGGCAGCTGCGCTATTACCACCACCACTTGTATTTGCAACCCAGTTTCTTCTACTTAACAGAGAATGACCTGCTGTCCCGTGAGACTTAGTACCAGTCCAACTGAAGTTGTTGCGACGGAACGCATGTAACGTCTTGGCGCCAATTTGCTTGAAGAACTGAGCGATAGAAGGAGTAGTTCCGCCTCTGCCCATCGAAAGAAGATTGGTCTTTGAAACACCTGCTAGAGTTGTAGTTGATCTAGCAATAACATATTCTCCTGCTACATCATAAGCAAAACCTCCAGCAGATAAGATTTTCTGGTTTTGAATAATACCGTTGTCTGCCTCTTTAGGTCTAGTGTCTCCGCCTAGCTGAGCATTTTCTGCTACAGCGTCTTTGATCTGGAAAGCGTTGGTGATAATGCCATCGCCAATAATAGAGTTAGTAATACTTGTAGTGGCGTTATTAAGAATAGTACCGCCTTGTTTGGCGTGTACAAAGTCGCCGCCTGTAGTGTTTTTCAGATAATCTGATGGTTTAGTAACTGTCATGATATATGACTCCTATGAAAAATAAAGATATAAAAATCCCAAGTTATCCATATAAGAGTCCAGTTCCTATTATATACTACACAAATTATCTAGTATTTTATAAGACTTTAGTCTGATTCCGTGAATATTTGAGTCATAAAATATATCATAATGCTCTTGCGATAATATAGGCGAACAGCTAACAACATTCATAGCTAATCTGTCTTCTATTAACTTAGATGTTATTATGTTATCTAATATATCGTCAACCATCGCTCCAGTACCTAAAACTATTTCATAAGCTCCGTTATATTTAAGAGAATAACACAGTTCATGTAAAAATTCTTCATCAGCAACCCTATATTCTATTACGGGTCTTATAGATACACCATTTTCTTTTGCTGCAGATAGACAGGTTCTAAAATCTTTTCTAATTGCATTTAGATTCGAGGACTCTGTGTCATTCCTATTAACCACAAGGTCTATTGTTTTAACACCTCTTTTTGTAGATAGCAAGATTTCATGCACCCTAATCCTAGTCTCCGAGATGCCGAAGGGAAAGTCAACGAGCGACGAGAAGTTGCAATGCTCCCTAATAAACATCTCATCTATTCTTGGAATTAAGCCAGAAGGCGCGCATATTTGATCTACACGTTTTTCGCTTGCTTCAAATATACACGCCAATATCTCTGGGTATTTCGATTCATTGCATAACAGCTCTAGCTTCATTTAGACCCTCATAGTGTGTTTTAGCTTTATTGAACCTACGCCTAGCAGTTTCTCTGCTATAGCCGTTCATTTGACCTATTTCTGTCATTGTCATTCTGTAAATATATTTCTGTTTTAATAGTCGAGAGTATTCTTCAGGGAAATCTAATAATACAACTTCTAAGTTTTCTGTGCCAGTATTTCCACATACATCAAACGGGATGTTTGTAAACTCTCTTTTTTTCTTTTTTAGGAAGTTCTTTATAGCAAAGGTTAGTTGCTGATAAAGATAAGACGTGAATTTGACATTGCGGGATGGATCGAACTTATTTAAACACTCCCACAGAGTAACATACCTCAGAGAAGATAGATCGTCGGGATCTACAAACCTTTGATATTTCGAGCAAACTTTGTCCATAATTTTCTTGTAATCAATACTCTTAATTGCTTCATCAATGTTTTTGTTCATCTGAACTCCTAATAATAATACCACCAATTTTGTTACGTAAGTCTTCAAGTTTATTTAAATCATGCAAATACTTGTCGTTTAAAGTGTCTGACATGATGTAATCAATCTCTCCTTTGGAGGAAACAAATATAGACCAGTGAGGTTTTGATCGCACTTGAGTCTTTACTTCCTCCAAAATGTCTCTTAGATCCTCTGTGACAGCCTGAACAGCGCTCATATGTCCTGTATCGGCTATACAGTTCTCAATATTTAATTTAACCTCCGTTGCATTGAAAAGTTTTCCAACACCTATAAAAAAAGTGTATCTTCCCATTATTTTGATAGCTTCTACACCATCTACCAATTCTACCCTATCCCTAACTTTAGTAGTTATATCAAAGTTAGTATATGCTATCCAGCAGTCCCACCTGTCGGAAGGCTTCAAAAAAGAGTCTGCCGCTTGAGGCCCATAAGGAGTGTATAAAACACGAGGAGCTGGCTCTAAAAACCTCATAGGAAACTCTCCGCCTTCTTCCTGAGAAGACATAAGTTCTTCTAGTATAGACAAATCTGTGTCATTCTGGTAAAAATCTTGAACCACAGCATTCCAACTTTGCCAAGCTATTTTTTTTGGTTTTGACATTTCAAATACCTCCGTCTAATGACTTATACAATATGCTATACACATTATTGTAGGTTTTGCTGGCTAGGTTTGATGACCAAACTGCTACTTTCAAGAGGCGTTTTATTCTTTTCATAAAGGTTTAAAAAAAGTTCTAGCTCTTCTTGCATCTCATCACACTGGTCAATTATATGGCTTAGCATTGCGTCTTCATATTTTCCAGCGGATAGCTGGGACATGATAAATGCCAAGTTCTCTATGTCGGAGACATTAGCGCCCCAACCGCACTCAAAAAAAACTTCTCCAGTATTCTTATCTGCATAGCATTTAAAAAAGCAGGACTTATCATTATGAGTATCTTCTTGAGGAATGTCGTGAGATGATGTCAAAATAGTGTTCTCCTATTTGTTTTATTTCTTCGTCAATGCAAGCTCTGATCGTGTTGCCTTTGCTCTTCCATCCATAGCTAGTGGGAAATTGGCAAAAGTAAATTGCCTCGAAATGATTTTCGTGTCTCATAAAGTCGCACAAATCTATACTCAGCCATTCATAAGTATAACCTAAGTACTCACTGCATATTTTTTTGATAGCATCTTCAGGCGTTTCTGATAATAGATACTTGTGGAGAGGCTCACCATCAACCAGCAACTTAATTCTTTCTGGGTGCAAGGTTGGCTTTGATGTGTCAATAGCCAGCGGTAGTAATGTAACTTTAATCTTCATCTTCAGTACTAACTTCAACCTGTTCGGTTTTATCTTGTGCTTCTTTGATTAGCTGGGCTTTAAGTTCTTGTGTTAATTGGAAGCATTCTCTAGCTTCTTTGTATTCTTCAAAAGCTTTTCTAAATTCATCAAACACTTGAGGATGTTCTCCAACACCCATAGAAGAATTCATATAGATTTTCATTGTTAACGCAGACTTATCCATAATAGCCCTGTAGTGCGACTCTGCGACTGATATAAATTCAAAGTTCATTATTTACTCCTGTTATAAAAAGAGTCCGGCGCATCATGCACCGAACCCTGAATCATGATTCTCTATTTATGTCTACTCCGTTGCGCGAAGAGAATCACCTACAATCCAAGCGACAGCAACCGCAACAATACTCGTTGCCGTTTCTGGCGGGATGCCAACAACGTCCTGAAGACATACGGTAACAACAGTACCGACAGCAGTCCAAAAACGTTTTGACCTCACTAAGCTTTTTAGCTTATCTACCATTTTCTCTCTCCTATAAAAAGATAACTGGTTACTGAAAATATTCTAGCATGTGAATGAGGTATTTACAACCTTATTCTATGGCTTCTACAAACTTTTTGGCAGAGTTTTCCCAAGAAAACTCATTAGCCGTTATAATCCCGTCTGAATTTTGCATTAGATCACCTTCTTTTTTCTGCTTATGAACCTCCCTCATATGTGAAATTATTTGATCTTTTTGATCCTCACCTATAGATGCCCACATACCCTGACCGTGAAACCACACACCGTCAATAGCGGACTCTAAAGATGTAACGTCCACTAACATAGAGTTCTTAGCGCTACAAAACTCAGTATGTCCTGAATAGCTGGTAGTAATTACATGTTTTCCACAAGATAACATTTCAAGTAATTCAAGATTCCATCCTTCGGCTCTGGCTGGAAAAACGCCACAGTCAGTTTGTTTCATAATGTTGTACACATCTCTGTGGTCTTTTTGTCTTGGAATTATACGTATCTTGTCTCCTAGTTTGGAATTTTTATACAGGTTTATCCATTCATCCTGTTGTTGTTGGCTATAGAAAGGGTTGTGGCACATCATCCATAGTTCTACTTCGTCGTTATAATCAAATGCTTTGTTAAAACATTCAACTAATATGTCATGGCCTTTTCTAACTTCCCATTTTCCACAATTAAAGAAAACTGTCTCTCTTCTTCCTGATTTAAATGGCTGAAATATATCCCTGTCAACACCAAGAGGAACGACCTTAGTTTCTATAGATGTCTCCTGCTCTACAATCTGCTTTGCCCAGCCGGAACAAACTAAAATTTTATCATTGTGAGAAAGGCTCCATTTTTCTGCCTTTGTAAACTGATTCAATTCAAAAATAGGGAAAGCAATGTGCGAGCCTTTACCAATATGATGATGTACATCATTCTGATGCCAAATTTTTACAGATGTTGTTGACCTGCTTACATTTTTTTGGATCAGTCTAGAGAAAAGCTCAAGATATTTAGTGTCTTCTATTTGACCTATCACATTGAGCTGTAGATCGTAACCTATTTTCAATAAACTCTTTATAATGTTGACAGAGGCTACGCCATAACCTAAATTGTTAATTGGTGCTGTAATATTAATCATACGCTATACTTTACCTCTATAAAATCTGAATGAACAAAAAATTGCTCGTAGACACTTTCGCAGAAAGGGTTTATTACGGGAAAATAACCTTCTTTTGTCAGTCTACAAGTGAGATCAAAGCTGGACGACTCTAAAGATATTGCTTTGAATTTAAACTCACCGAATGGAAAATTTATTAATGCTGCTTCTTCTGCACCCTCTATATCAAGACTCAAATAGTCTATTACTTTGGGAGCGTCGGCATCTTTTAAGATGGAATCAAGTGTCTTGCATTCTACCGTTACTGTACTATGCTTTTCGGTGTCTAGCACCCCTTGAATTCTCTGTCGCCATTGTTCTTCACCCCATTTGTTTATAGATGGAAAGCCACTATAACCGTTTTTATGTCCATCTATACGAACAAATTCTAGCTGTTCATCCTGCTTGGAAACCCCTAAGTTATAACACTTAGAGGCTGATCTCATGCTTTGTATAGTGGGGTGAGTAAAAAAGACAGGGTTTGGTTCTATCAACACACCAGACCAATCCAAAAACTTTTCTAATACATGAGTGGGACTATAGCTTACGCCGTCATTTGCTCCAACCTCAACAAAAAAACCATCTCGTTTTTCGTTGAATACGTGTTCAACTATCCAGCGGTCATTCCAGCTCGTAGTGTTTAAATATCGGTATTTCATAGTATCATTCTAGATTTGACAAGGTTCTTTCTAACTTGCCTATAGGGATGTTAAATGGAATTCTAGAGTAAAGATGCTCTCCATTAGGATTTTCAGGCTGATCGCCTTTTACAAAAATAACCTTAGTGTTTGGCAACATAGCTCTTGTAAATTTCTCAAATATATTATCGCAAAAAAGAGCATGTTTGCAAGTCAAAATTGTAATAGATTCCAAATTTTTTGCTAGACAGCAGTTTAAAATATTACCACCATGAGGAGTAACTATATGTCTTGTTCTGCTTAGTAGCCTAGCTTTGTCGTAAAAACTCTTTGTGCCTACTGTTTGTATATCATAATTGAATTTATTTACAGTTTGTAATACATCATCTTCGTTAATTATTTTTCTTTCTTCGCCATTGGCGCTGTTATTGAACTCTTTGTTTTTCTTATCTTCTCTTGATATATACAGCTTGTCTGGAGATGAGAGGCAATCAACATCTGCAAGACTTGATTGTAAATATCTAAACGCATCAATCTGAGATCGTGTATCTCCGGGTTCCGTTTTAGTTGATGAATAATAAAGCTTATTGATCCTGTAGAGAGATTTAGGTTTGCCAACTATAACTAAAGATTCTGGTATATTCAAAATATCTAGCAATTCTAATATCAGAAGGTTTGTATCTGGGATAATTAATTTTACTCCAGAACTCATAAGGTTCTTTGAGTAGTAATACAAATTGGGAAATAATTCTAACATAAAGTGATAGAAGTTTCCCCAGTATACAATATGTAAAAGATAAGCTCGGTCAATGTCTATCGAATGTTCATGTTCCTTGTCTATAAAGATTTTATCATGATGGTACAGGTGTGTTCTATTGTCTGTTCCTCCGAAAAAACATTCAGGAATTACCTCTCCATTAGTTAGAGCAGCTAGAACGAAGTTTGAGATACCGCCGCCCACGTTTGCGACAGAGTGAACTGAACAATAAACCTCGGCAGAGTCAACTTCGCAGTTTTTGTTGTATGTCATAGAACATCTCTCTCCAATATTTTGCAGATGAATTAAGATCATCCGCAGTACACACTCCTGATTGATTGAGTATGTAAGACCAAGCATTTATTGTCTCTATATCTTTTGGAGTACCAAAGCACATAAAGTTTTTTGTTTCATATAAGTGTACATTTAGCCCGTCTCTAATCATCAAGTTGAACGGCATCGTTACGTAGAATTCGTCTCTAACCCTGTCATTTAAAGTGACCTGCTCGTTGAAGTATCTATTCATGATAGAGAATGAATTAAAGTAGTATGTGCCATTTGAGGCATGTTCTTCAAAAAAGTTGTCGGTAAAACATTCTTTCTCTTTTACTTCCAGTATTTTTGTACCATCGTTTCTTACAAATGCAAAACTATCATTGTACAATCTATGGGGATGAAAGCCCGTATGGGTTGTCATGCAACCGTGAATGTTCTCTGTTCTGATATGAGACAAGAACTGACCAAAATCCCAACCGGCTGTAAAGTCGCAGTAGTTTACTATAACCTCTTCATGCTCGTCTATATTTAGATTGGCAGAAAGTATAGACATTACTGGCCCGTCTAGATTTGCTTTTATTGGTACAACCTTACAGAATGGAAAAAGCTCGGGTAGTCTTGTTTGAGAATACCAGTCGTCTGCTCTAACTATAAAACACATGTCTTTATATGGTAAGCCATCAAACATATCAACAACATGCTCAATAACATATTTGTCTAGAACTTTGATAAATGATTTTTCTTTATAGCCTGCGTTAGTAAATCTAGCACTCTGGCCTGACATGGTAATTATTAATTTCATCTCTATACCTATAGGCGTAATCTGTTAAAATATGACTACAATTAATTATATCATTAATTAATATTGGTTTATTACTTAATTCAGGCATCACACATATTGTGCGATCATGTACAGTGCCTACAGAGCAAAACACATCACCTCTTGATGTAATAACAAACTCATCTTCCGAGTGACCAAAAATATTTAGTTCTGCATAAGCTCTAAGCTGTTGCAAAGCCTCTATGTTTTTACAATGGATAAAAAGCCTATCACACAATGATGACATCAAAAAGAGGGATATTTCTTCTTGAGGAAAGTCATGGCCTAAGTAATACTTGCCATCTATATATCGTACATCTATTTCTACTGAAAAACCTTGATTGATACAATTAATTATACCACTCAAAGTGTTTTCGTTATCAGACTTTCCTTCAAGATTACATCTGTGAGCTATAATCATCTGTCGTATCCATAGTCTTCAAAGTCCTGCAAAAATGATTTGTAAATCCTGTCTCTCAATCTTTCGTTCCATATATAGTCATAACAGTCTACTTTATTACTGTTTACAATCGGAACATTAAGTTTAGATACATCGTAGCCAAAGCCCGATAATACTCCTAATAATTGTATATTAAAATCTTCAAATCTGCACACAATTTTATTAACACAGCCACCTGCATAAGTGTTGTAAGTACTGTACCTCAGTTCAGGCGAGTACATATCATCGCAATGTTTAGAGAAAGAATCCTGTACAGAAAGTCCTTTGTGTTCCTCTTTGAATTGTATTATACTTTCGTGCCATGACAATTTACGGTCATAAAACTTCATTGGAATTTTTTCTGCTTTTCTATGTCTTAAAAAAAAGTCACTAGCAATCCGATCATATGGATTCCTAACAAAGTGAAACATCTTGTAGCCAGAAAGACCTTGAAACTCCGAAATTATTTCATCATAAGTTAGATGTTTGAAATCTTTGTTTGTTCTTTGCTTGGTCACTTGTGTTATCTCTTTGGAAGAATTATTAAAATAAAACTCTTCATTATTCTTGCGAGATAACTTTAGCAAAATCTTATGTATACCAGTGCTACCAGTTCTTGGGACTGCCACAAAGATATATTTTTTAGTAAAGTTTATGAACATGCCATTACTCGCTCTAATTTAGTTGTTAAGTCATTCGCAAAGTAACTACCCTTTAGCCAAGACTTATCCATTTTTTTGAAGTATTTATGCGCAGAGATAATTTTATCCGTGTCTGTAAGCAGGTATGATGCATGATTTAGGTCTTCAAAATACAGAGGGTAATCTTCTCCACAATATTCTACAACGGCAGGATGTTTGTTTACGAGAAGTGGGGTGTTTCTTGCTATACATTCTATAACGGCATTATTTGCTGAGCTATCGTAAAGGTCTAAGAGTACAACTCCAGAAGTTAGCATTTTGTCGTAGTCTTCGTGAGAAACCCAGTCTAGTAATTCTACGCCAGACCACTTGTAGCGACCCTCAAAAAAATCTAGCTTAGTTTTATTGTAAATGCCCAGTAGTTCTTCTGCATATCCTTTGTGACTTGGTAGCCATTTCTTAACAAAAGGGTATTGTACCTTTATGTCCACTATTGATTCTAGTTTTCTCAACCAATAACCGATCTGTATTAAAGTAGGTTTGTCTGATCTTAAATAATTTTCGGGTTTCCATTTGGGGACATTTGTCTCTGTTGGATGTTTTAAAGATATACATGGAACATCACAGACAGATTGCACCCATTTCTTTAGGTAGTCTGATAAAACAATGATACTCTTACAATACTTCAGAGACTCTTTAAAAACATCCCTAGAAAATATTGCTGCGGGTGAATTATATATATCAAACCATTCTGGAGGATTCGGTGGATTATGTAAAAATCCAACCCACGGAAAGTTATAAGGAATCGAAAAATTATTAGCGCCATAGAGATAGTCCTCTATATGCCAACTAAAGTTGTGTTCAAGAAAACCATCTACAAAAATGCCTGACTTTGAGTGAAAAGGTTTTAACGAACCTATACAGTAGCCCCAGCCGCTGCGATGTTTATCAAATCCATAGCACTTAGAAATATTCAAAGAGATCATAACAACTCTATACCAGACAGCCCCTCAAATAGGCCACATTGATAACTGCATTTAACCATAGCTAATTTTTGTGCGTATAACTTCCTCTGTGTGTCGGGTATTTCTTTTTCAAAGGTCAGCCTTCCAAGAATCCTATGGTCAAGTGACTCTGGAGTTTCTACAAATTGTTTCCATACACGCTCAAACACAGGCTCTTTGTTAGACTTTATACTCGTTGCGGCTATATAGCCTAGTTCGTAGAAATGCTTAGATATGTGAGACATAGACATATCTCTTTCAGACAGTATATTCTTTGAAGGAAGTATGCTAGAATAAAAAACATTTCCTAAAGATGCTGCTGAGTTAACAAATAGTCTATTATTTAATATATCACCTCTCAATGTCTTCATGGGAGATATTCCACCTATGTCATTATAAGTGGAAGAATTAATGCATATATTATATGAAGGTGGTAAATTGTTTGGCTCGTCAGATATATCGCATACCACTGAGGTAGGAGACTCAAATAGATTATATGCCATGTAGAATTTTGAGAGCCTGTCTGTAAAGAAATCATCATGTATGCTCGTGTGATAATTTTCAATCTTACCACACAGTATCGAAAATTTAGGGAACATGTTATTTAGGGATACAATGTTTAGTAGATACTTATTGCTAATCATAGATTTTTCTCTAAAAACTATAACCAGCTTTGAGTCTACTTTAGTAGGGAGTTCTCCACAATCCAGTACATCAATATCTATATCTAGCATTAGCGATTTGGCTTGCCTAGATAGGCCGTCTATCACCGGCTCATAGATTGTAGAGCTGGCGTTTTGACCTTCATACCAACTCAGTAGCTTTTGAGATTCCTCGTTTTGTAGCTTTTCTGATTTTGTAATAAATACTTTTATATCGCTCATGGTTGCCTCTTTAGAATAAAATCCTATATTTATAATTTTAGAAAGCTAGGAACAAAAAAACACAAAAATGAAGAACTGAGTGCTGTGACCAGTTGTCGGAATGCGTCGGATGAGACAAAGCTAGAAGTGGAGGTGGCGGGAATTGAACCCGCGTGCCACATAATATTATTATTAACTTCTACATGTTTAGTATAATTATTATCACCTATTATACTAGGTTATCCGAATTATCGGAGTCAAACAAATTATTGTTATCATATATAATAATTCAAGTATATAAGCTCTAGCAGAATTATCTGCGTCATCACTATTTGGTTTACAGGGCTGTGATACCCCTGCCGCATTAAGCGGCTAGTGCGAAATTCTCTTCTACACTTAAAAAAATGAGAACGATTTTTTAAGTAGCCATTCGTTCAACTACTACATGCAATCAATAACTTTATTACTGGTCGATTCCAATTCACCCCCTGATTTTCATATCTGGAAATATTTTATATTTTAGGTCTTCATATAGAACAGACGCTATAATCATAGAAGCGTCATTGTCTGAAGGATAATGCACGCCTTGCAAAACCCTAGCTCTGCCAGCAAGGTTTATAAGTTTATAAAACTTTGATGTATGCTCTGGATAAAGAGAAGCAAGCATAGACCCTGCAAAGGCAGCGTAAGTCGTGTGACCGGACGGGTACGCTGGTGTGTGATGAGTATCGGTTTCAGTGACATTAAT
>Ga0163179_10000917_pt1 | contig 21024 bp, 18 predicted proteins | sample AtlANTMetagenome_FD_109643 | JGI IMG/M metagenome (GOLD analysis project Ga0163179, IMG submission 109643) | Marine eukaryotic phytoplankton communities from the Atlantic Ocean - Atlantic ANT 2 Metagenome | ecosystem: Environmental > Aquatic > Marine > Oceanic | place: North Atlantic Ocean...
CATCGCTGTCTCCATCGCGGGCAATCGAGTTAGCCAGATAGGTCATCACGGGCTGGAGCGTGATGTCGTTGAACGCGTTGTTGATCGCCTCGTGAGCTTCCGCAGAAAAAACCATTCGGTCCGTCGAAAGATTGAAATATTCATAGGCGTTTTTCGAGGAATCTTCATCTTCATTCCAATACTTGCGTTCCACTCGCGACAGATTCAAGCCAGCATCGTCCAGCGTTGGCCGAATAAGTTGCTTGAGTTGTGCCTGATCTTCGAGGGGAGTACCGCGGTCCGCACGTGTACCCGCAAACAGAATTGCGTTGATTTTGTCAGGGCGATCCAGCGCCTGTTGGATCGTTTCTAGCGGGACGTACGCCGTCAATGGAGTCGCCTGTGTGGCTTGCAGGGAAAATCGCCCGAGGCCTTCCGCGGGTACGATCGCAACAATTTCCATCTCTGCCAAATTACGCGTCAAATCCGATTTGTCGGCAAGCGTGCTGTCTGCTGCAATGGCCTGATCTTTAGCAAGTCGGAGGATCAATCGATCCCCGATTTGAGCACCCAGCTGATCTGCCAGGGGTTGGTTGATGACAATCTCACGTCCCTCGGGATGACGATCGGGGCTGATCGGGTTCTCGCTCAGTTCCCAGAACGATTCATCACTACCCACTAAGGTCACCTTCGTCGCACGTCGTAGTCCAGGCCCGCCTGGGATTTCGAGTGTTGTCTGCGGAAACAGAATCGCAGGATTAGCCGCAAGTCCACCGGGTAGGGGAGTGTCAGCTGATTGCAGGCGAGTCGCGAGCTGTTCCGAAAAGAAGTGGTCTGCGATCAGGATCTCGTTGATTCGCCCGAGTCTTTCAATCGTCAGTCGCTGAAGACTGCCTCGCACCGAATCACCGACGATCAAGGCTCCCGTGAGCACCGCCGTGCCCGTGATGATACCGAGCATGACGGCGAGGTTAACTCGCCAATAATGAAGCAAACTCTTTTGCGCGTATTGCCGATGGTTGAAGCTTTTTGCGATCGTCATGGGTTTGAGGGCCTGTGCTGCTACTTCAACCGTCCCTGATCCAGTTCGTAGCACCGCTGCAAGCGATTGGCGAGTGCCGAACTATGGGTAACGACGATCATCATCGTTTGAGGTTGTGAATTCTGCTGAATGTCTAGCAGCAGATCCGTCACGGATTCGGCGGTACTCCGATCAAGATTCCCGGTCGGTTCGTCTGCCAAGAGCAGTTTCGGCTCGTGAATCAAAGCTCGTGCGATCGCAACACGTTGCCGCTCACCGCCCGACAATTCCGAGGGCAAATGGTGGCGCCGATCTGCAAGTCCTACTCGATCCAACAACTGATGGGCTCGTGCCGTTTGTTCGGTGGAGGGCCGACCGTGCGCCAGAGTTGGAATCAAAATGTTCTCGATAGCCGAGAGCTGAGGCAGTAAATGATGATCCTGGAATATGAATCCAATCTGCTCGTTTCGAAAAGCCGCAAGGGAAGCCTCCGGTAAATTGAACGGGTTTTGGCCGTCCATTTGAATCTGCCCCGAGGTTGGTTTTTCGAGCGTACCAATGATGTACAGCAGGGTGCTCTTGCCGGATCCACTTGGGCCGACAATTCCTAGGTTCTCTCCCGCAGACATCTGGAAGGAGATGTCGCGTAGGATGGACAGCGATTCATTTCGGATCTCGTACGATTTACAGAGCTGTTCGATGAGCAGGTCGGGCATGCGCGTGCTTCACTTAGCAATCGGAGTGACTGATTCGTTCCTCATAGCCTAGCAATTCTTCTATCGTCTTGGCTACTGCGAGTCGGATCGTTCCGCCCGCAGCAGAGCGAGGCTTGCCAAGCCATAGAAGGTGTATTCGACATCGCAGGCCATGTCCCATTCCGCACCATGGAATCCGCCATCAGCGTTTTCCATGCCTTCAATGTACATTTGCGCCGCTTTCCAATCGAATTCATCGGTCGCTTCCAGGTCGATCAGCGTAAGGGCACCGGTAAAAGTGCTTAAGGTGTCGGCGATAGGAATTCGAGAATTCGCGCGGATGCCGCCCGTGTCCACCTGCATGTCGGCTAAGAAATCGATCGTTTCCTCCCGAGTCTCTGGCGAAATGCTGTCGAGGATTCTGAGGGTGCCGACTGCTGCAGCCGTTGGATTCGTGCCTGCCCGTTTGCTCACACGAATTTCACGAAATCCTCCATCTTCAGCTGCCTGGGATCGGATAAAGTCGACAACCTTCTGCGGTTCTTGTACGGGGCGTTCAATCAGCTGTCGGCAGAGTAACACTAAAAATGTGTGATAGGTGCTACTGGCCTTGCCGCCCTGGCCCTTGGCGTATCCACCATCCTCGCACCGAAGTTTTTCGAGTTCTGCAGAGACCGTGTCAGGCCATGTCTGGGGCGCGTCACGAAAGACATCTTCACCGGTCGCTGCTGTGATTAAATTGGCGCCATAAATCAAAGAAAAGAAATCGACAATCGATTCCTGTCCGGAGAGACGCTCCCGCAAGAAACTCGCAGCTTTGGACGATACGTCTCCGTCAAGTAATCCGAGAATCGCCAGGCTACGTAGAGCAAAGCCGGTGTAATACAGATCGCTTCCACCTTCGCGGCCGGCGAAACCGCCGTCCTCGCGCTGGGCAGCCAACATGAAGTCGCCGTGACGCTGCCGAGTCGCCTCGGGCAATTCCGCAGCCGCGAGGGCCAAGCGTACGGTTAACGATTCAAGGTAGGAAAGCATGTTACGAATGATCAGATGGGCTATGCGGCGACCACGAGCCTTTCAAGTTTGGCTCGAATGTCAGACGGGATATCTGTCGATGTCCATTTGCCATCGACAAGTTGGCAACAAACGGTCGTGATTGTTCCTACCGCAAGCTCCCGGTCACCCGAATAAAATACGAAGCGATAAGTGACGCTGCGCGTTCCCAGTTTTTCAATGGAGACGTGCACTTCAAGTAGATCTTCAAAGCGTACTGGACTCTTGTAATCGCATTTCGCGGCGACGCGTGGCCAGCTCATCGTGATGCCGTCTCGCTTGGCGACGACACTTGTGCCGATATTCCGCAATGCGGCGTGCTCGGCCTCTTCCATCCAAATGAAGAACGCTGAGAAGTGAGCGACGCCGGCTGCGTCCGTGTCACGGAATTCGACCCGCTGCGAATAGACAAAAGGGGAGCTCATCAAATACCTTTACGAGCCTGGTTGGAAAATGATCAGCGCAAGACAATGGCTCATCCGTTCACGAATGAGCCACCTGCTTAATAGCTTCAGTCACTGAATGGAACTCAGTCCCCAACGTAAGGAAGCAATCCCATAAATCGAGCACGTTTGATCGCTCGAGTCACAGCTCGTTGGCTGACTGCCGAACAACCGGTCTTACGACGAACCACAATTCGACCGTGACGATTTACCAGTTTCTTCAACAGATCGACGTCCTTGTAATCAACGAACATCGGTCGTGGCCGTTTGCCATCGACAAAAATCGGGTCTTTCTTCTTAGCTTTGGTGCGGACTCTCGATTTTCGCTTTGAGCGAACGGGACGTTTCTTAAAGGCCATGGGTGTTCTTGTCCTAACGAACTACCGGTGGTTTATGGACTGGAATCTGGAAGCCCGTAAGTATATCGGTTTGCCGACGGTACGCAAGTGCGTCCCGGCAGCTGAACCAGGACGCCAAGGGCGAGGCTCCAATTCGCCGGCAGCTCAGAGAGCCATCAGCAGCTGCCCAGCCCCCCCTCAAGATTGCCAGAATTAGTCAAAATGCCGCGCCAAAGTCTCCTGGCTCGGCGGAGGCGTAACGAGTGACACGACCACCATTGCCACCAAAGAGCTAAAGAAAATCACAACAACTGGCATCACTTCGTATTCTCCCAACATGACGGCGTATTCGCCATTAGCCCCAAATTCGGAATCTTGGAACAAGTAAAGCCAGCATCCAATGGCGGTCAGGACGCAGGCGTAGGCCCCCCAGGCAGTCAGCCGTTTCCAATAAAGGGCGGCAACAATCAGCGGAAAGAGGCTGGCAAACCCGCTGAAACACCAGACTCCCATCGCAAATACGCTCTTGTAACCCATCAGGCTGAGTCCGTAAGTGACGACGACGACCAGCACGATGAACGTGCGGGCCAACCAGATGGATTGTCGATCACTCAATCGCTCGTGTCCGATGTAATGCCCCACGACGTCGTTGCTGAAGATGGTACCCAGGCAGAGAAACTGACTGTCGAGCGAAGACATGATCGCAGCCAGAATCCCTGCGGTCAGTAGCCCTGCTAAAACTGGCCCTGTTTGACTTTTAACTAGGAAGGGCAGTACGGCATTCGGGGTGATCGTCGGAGGTAGTTTCAGGGTGGTTGCCCAGATTCCAATAAGAACGCACGGAACCCACACGATCATGATGAAGATTGGATGGCAGACGACCGGCACTTTGAAGGAGTTGGCACTCTTGGCTGTCAGCCAATGTTGGAAAAGGTGGGGGAACATACCGACCGACAACGGTACCAGGAGATAGGTAAAGAATTTCGTCTGCGACATATGCTCACGGGTGACTTTTTCAAATGGCACCTTGCTCGTCACCGCCTTAAGATTCTCGAACATACTGTTCTGTTGGCCGAGTGTGTTTGCGATTACGACAAAGGTTACCAGCCCCAACACCATGAACACGAGCGTCTGAAAGGCGTTAGCCCAGGCGGTGCCACGCATGCCACCGAAGAAAACGTAGACGAGCACGACCGTGCAGATGGCTAACGAACCGAGCCAGGGGGGCACTCCCCCATGACGGGCGGGGCTAGGGTCACTGAACGCCTCTAAATTTGGAAAGGCACCCGCGGTCATCGTTTGCACTACCGTTCCTCCTGCCATCACGCCGATGAGCAAATAGGGGATGACGAGTCCCACGAGGATTGGGAAGAGCAGGATGCCGATAAAGTCTGAATCTAAGCGATCACGGAAATATTGGATCTGAGTGGTGTAGCCGTATTTGCGACCGAGCGACCAGATTTTGACGCCGATCAGAAAGAAGCAGAGTGAGTGGATGATGCCGCTGGATGATGCGAGCATTCCATACACGCCGATTCCCTCGGAAAATGCCTCTCCTGATGAGCCGACCAAGGCGAAGGCAGTCATGGTGGTGCCAAACAGGGACATCAAGAGCAAGAAGGGGCCGATCGAGTGGCTGGCCAGCAGGTAGTCTTTTTTCGTTCCTCGAAACAATCGGCTCGCAAAGACGCCTAAGCAGAGCAGGAGGCAGAGATAGATTGAAATGATAATCAGTTGAGTAAGTCCGTCTCTCATTTCGAATCTCCTTCCTCGTTCCCTGCATTATCGTGGTATTCGAGTTCATGGGGCCAAGCGAAAATCGTTGCCAGGTACCAGACAAAGGCGGCACACAGTGAAATGCCGACGTGCCACATCAGACCTATCGGCATGAATCCGAAGACCAGAGTATCGTCTGTCCAAAACCAATTGTCTTGGTGAATGATCAGGAGAATGATCACGAGAGCCCAGATGACATTTTTCATCGCGATAGGATCCGTTTTGCTTTGATTGCCAGCGACTACGAAGAGCCGTAGTCTACTTGATTCGAGAGCCTGAGGCCAGCGAGCAACGCGGCTCAGGAAGGATCGACGGGTGTCACGATTTCCAGCAATTCTACTGCCGGTTCGCCATCACAATAGATCCAGGCGGTGCGGCCGTAGGTTGTCGTGCCGACGGGGCAGCCAAACAGTTGAGCCAGATCGTCTCCCGCCTCAATTTCGTATAACTGGCAGAGTTCCACGAGACGCAAGACGCCATTCTGAATGAGGACACGACCGAGCGGCGTTGTTTCTGATTCGATTTCGTTTCGAACTTTCTCGTGCAGAGCATCGACTCGCAGCCGAACGATGCCGAACTGGACAACTTTTTGGTCGGTTTGCCGACTAAGGAGAATGCGTCGACTGTAGGTACCTGTTTCGCGTTCGACATTCAGCACTTGAACGTCGACGGACGATTCATGAAAGGCCTCAACTGTGACCGTCATGTGCTCGTCGTGATTCAGGAGTCGATCGTAAGGGGCCGGGATACTCCGACTGCGGGCCTCGGCGAAACGACCTAGTTTTTCTGGAGCGGCGTAGAAGACTCCAATCAACGACTCCAGGTCTGGCGTGGGGGCGTTTACGTTCAATTTTAGTAGATTACTCTGCGGCTCTGCGGTTGGCGGGCTACGAGGCGACCTGGGTGAGATCGGTGATCTCCTGGATCGCAGTCGGAGCCGATGGCTTCGACCCGCGTTCCAGCACGCTATCGATCAGGTAGTAGAGTAGTCTTCGTAGTTCTTCGGGTTGGATTTCGTCGGCGATCTTTTCGGCACGATCCTGATGCTTGTCGACGAGGCGATGGGCTTTTTCGAAAACATCGGCTTGTTCGTAAAGTTGCCGAACGCGAGCGAGACGCTCGGGCGCCGGCACTTCTGTATCGGTTGCTAACCGATGCAACTCGACCTTTTGTTCTTCGCCGAGTGCATCCAGGGCGAGGGCCCAGAGCAGGGTGGGGCGGCCCTGCAGCGTGTCAGCGCCCGCTTCCAGCTTGTTGTTGTTATCACCCTCCCAGTCCTTCAGATCGTTGAGGATCTGGAAGGCGACTCCCAGGTTGCGAGCGAACAGTTTCAACGGTTCGCGGTACGAATCCAGTGAACCGGCCAGACGGGCTCCGGTAAAGAACGCGGCCTCGAAGGCAGGTGCCGTTTTCAAAGCATAGATCCGCAAGGCATCCAGCGGTTCCAGTGCCAGATTCTTCGAGTCTCGCCACGCCAATTCCGCTCCCTGTCCCTCGGCTAGTTTCAAATGGGCCTGTGCCAGGCAGTCCAGAATCTCAGAGGCTGTTTCCGCACCCAGGTCACCCGTTTCACGGCTCACGAGTCGATAGCCAAGGCCGATCAAGTAATCGCCAACATTGATTGCGGTGGGAATGCCGAACTGACGGTGCATTGTCGCTTCGCCGTAGCGGAACGAATCGTCATCTTCAATGTCGTCATGAACCAAGGAGGCCTTGTGGAATGTTTCAATCGACATGGCCGCACGTTTCACCGCATCCAGTTCAGTTTTGGCTAAATGTTCTGTCCCCCCAGCCTCCGTTGCTTGTCCACCAGTGAGCGCGTCGTAGACGGCGAGCGTGATGAATGGCCGAGAGTATTTGCCTCCCTTGGCGAGGAAGTCGTACGCAATGGTTTCGGTTGCTGCGATTGGGTCGATCGCAGACAGCCCGTCGGTTTGGGTGAGTCTCGGACCTTTTCGAAGTCGAGGTGCTAAACGTTCGAGCTCCGCTTCTGCGAACATGCCCTCAGCAGCTCGCATCAGGTGCAGATAACTGCGCGTGGTCTCGCCTTTCTCGTCGGAGCGATTGTTAATCATTTCCATGACCCACTCTTCGTCGACCGACGTGTTGCGACAGTCGCTCGAAAGGAGAGGCACAGCCATACACGGAATGCCGGCCAGCAAGATTTTGTCGATCGCCTTTTCCAGGACGTTCAAACAAGCCACTCCGACAATCGCGTCGACGTAGCCACTGACGATGATCTTCAAGACGATAGGAGATCCCTCAGCAACCAGAACTCGATAGCCCATCTCTTCCGCGATCGTTCTGAAGTCCGCAATACTGCAAGCTCCACAAGTCTTGCAATCCAGCCCGAATTCATCGTAATCGGCAGGACAGCCCTCCGCATGCTTCAGGCAGTGTGGGAGCAAAAAGAGTCGTCTATCCGGTGGGACGTGAGCCACCTGGTCTTCCCAGAAGGCGGTCGAGAGCACGACCATGGTCCAACCCAAAAAGCTCTCGCCGTGTCCCATGTCCTCGAGTAGCTTCCGCGCCACTATCTCCATTTCGTCCTTGGTCAAGGGAACTGATTTGTCGAGCTTAGCGGCGACTTCTCGACAACGTGCGCGGATCTGCTCCCGTAACTCGCGCGTTTCGGGCACGAGCTTCAAGTGGGAGGTTTTTCGCCGCCGTGACTTCTTTTTTTTCTGCTCGACTTTGCTGTCGTCCGATGATGCTCGTGGAGCTGGTGCGGTAGCCAAGTTGACGCGTCCTTCTCTGAGTCGTTGAACTAAGTTGAATCTATGTACTAAGTTGAGCTGCTGTGAGCTTCTGATTATCCGTTGAGCCCAGCATTCGCACCGCGGCGGCAAGCGCCGATGCCGTAAAGGTCAGCGGGTATAGCTCTTCATAATACCAAAGCTTGGCAAAGTAAAAACCAATTGGACTGACATCCCGGTGTCGCTGATGCTCCACCTCGGACAGCAGCCATTCTAAACCATTGAAAACTGCAGTCTTAACATTCTGGTCAGTATGCAAACAGGGAAGCAAGGCTTCCAAGGCCAGGGCGGTTTCCTCGATACTGCTGGATATTTTGCTCTCGCCCTCGTCAACATGGCGGGGGCCGCCTCCCCACCCACCGTCAAGATTCTGAAGCGCGACCAGAGCCTGCAGGCCTCTCTGGGCCATCGGTTCCTGGGATTTTCCGAAGGCGTGTAGGCCTAGCAAGACTTTAGCGCTGCCATAAACCGGGTTTTCTTCCGCTGGATGGTCCTGATTTCCGAACCAGAGCGGTACCCAGGTGCCATCGGGCCGCTGAGTTCGCTCGAGGTAATTGAACCCCCTCCGGATGGCTTGGTCTCGCTCGGATGGCTCGATTAAATGAGACCAAGCCTGCAAGGCGCGGAGACAGTGTGCTGTCAGGTCGGAGCCACTTCGATCAAAGGGAAGCTTGCCCCAGCCACGACAGAATGTCGGCCACCCGCCATCGCGATTTTGCAAATCCAGCAACCACTGAATTCCGTTTCGGGCTGCCGACGTTACCTGGTCCCGGCGCGCCTGACTGATTTCGGGGTGATCGACCACCTGTTTAAGTGCCAGTAAAGCTCCTGGGGTATCGTCCGCGTCCGGTACGGCACCACTGAGATCCGACCAGCCCCAGCCTCCCGGTTCAGCGCCGGTGTACGGATGGACTTCCTTTTGTTGACAACTTAATAGCCAGTCGATGCACGAATCGAGTTCATCCGATTGCAGGCTGCCCGCGCCAATTGCGTTGAGAGCGAGTGATGTATTCCAGGTCGCAAGGTTGGTGTCGATCGGCCATGAACCATCGTCTCGAACAGAAGACAGTAAGAAGCGAACACCTTGCTTAACGACGGAATGATCAGCTCGGCCCGTCGCCGCCAGGCTCATCACAACAAAGCTGGTGAGTGGGATGGCTTCCAGGTAGCCCCCGCTTGCGGGTTGCATTTGTGACAATACTCGCAAAGTTGGGGCGACCGAGAGGGAACGAATCAAACGTGCCACAGGGTTCCAGGGCTTTGCGTTAAAAAAGCGAGCTTGGCCAATAGCCACCAGTGCCGGAACCGCGTAACTGACGACCGGCATTTGCAGAAAACGGTAGAATGACTGAGGAAACACGGCCAATTCGAACGGCAAGCTACTCACCTTGCGCCAAGGAACGATTCCCGCCAAAGCGGCGTTTGTCAGGATCGGCACGGCAAACGTTTTGTCTCGTCCGTAACGCTGACGCAATCCTCGGATGCCCCCCTGTTTCTCAATGTATTTTTCCGCTCGGTCGAGCAGCCCGTTGGTATCCGCGGGCACCCCCGTTAATCGAAACGCTGACAACGCCAGCATGGTCGTAGAAATATTGGAATAACTCTGGTCCGTGTCGCCCCAGCCCCCGTCTTCGTTCTGTTGTTTCGAAAGCCACTGCAGACCCTGTACGATCAGTTCGCTCAGCAGAGAGTCGTCATGGTCGCCGGAATCGCCGTCCCAGCGATGTTGACGCTGAACAATCGACAGTGCGCTGATGGCCGTTGCGGTGGAGAGTGCCGACGAAGCAAGCTGACCCACCCAATGATTGCCGTCCCGGGCCGCGAGTAACTCGCGCCGAACTTGACGTTCGCTTTCGATGAGTCGGACATGATCGATCATGGTGGTACCGAGATCAAATCAAGGGGTGGTGTGTCGCCTTCAACGGACGTTGATTGGCGATGCAAAACGTTTTGTCGTTCAGGTCATGAACTTTCGAGGAACACGACTCGGAAGACCCAGATGTTGCTGTTTTGAGGGATAGATACGGTTGGTTACCAGGTGTTTATCTAACGGAGCAGTTTAGAGGTCCCGCTGGCAGATGTCGAGATCCGAGCCTTGTCTTCCTGTCGAAGTTGAGCGACCGTGATATAATGGCGACGTATTTGAAAAGGTTTGCCATTCTTAACGATTAGGTAAACTCGTACCTTATTTTCGCGACTCGGATAACAATTTCATGTATCTCCGCCTCACCAAACGGCTGCTTTTGGAAACTGACAAGCGACTTTTGTGGAAGCTTTTCCGGAATATGGGCTTACGAGGGATGCGCTCGGTTCAGAAACACAAAAAGCGGTTGAAAAATGGTGAATTCTATCCGCCGTTTATCTATATCTCGATTATTAACAGCTGTAATCTGCGCTGTCAGGGCTGTTGGGTCGATGTGGCCGCCCCGCAACACAAAATTGAATTAGAAGATCTCGATCGAATCGTTTCTGAGTCGAAGGCGATGGGGAATTCTTTTTTTGGCATTCTCGGTGGCGAGCCGTTTATGCACCCTGAAATGTTGGAATTATTCGATCGGCACCCGGATTGTTACTTTCAGGTATTTACCAACGGCCACTTCATCACTCAAAAGGTCGCGCAGCGGCTGCGACGCGCAGGCAATGTCACGCCCTTGATCAGTGTTGAAGGCAATGAAATCGTCAGCGATGAACGTCGTGGTCGACTCGGTGTCCTGAGCAAGACGATGGAAGGTTTGCAGCAATGTCTCGATAACAAACTGATGACTGGTGTTTGTACAAGCCTGTGTCAGACGAATTTTGATCTGCTCACGGAGAAGTGGGTGGATCGTTTGATCGAGATGGGGGTCATGTATACCTGGTTCCACATCTATCGTGCCGTCGGACCCGATGCCGCACCGGAATTGTGTTTGACGCCAGAACAACAAAAGCAGGCTAGGCAATTTGTCGTCGATATGCGCGCTTCCAAGCCCATTATCATTGTCGATGCCTACTATGACGGTGAGGGACAGGCGCTCTGTCCCGCTGCAACTGGTTTCACCCACCATATTAGTCCTTGGGGTGACATTGAACCCTGTCCCGTTATCCAGTTGGCAACCGAAACAATTCACGAAAAGCGACCGTTGAAGGAGACGTTCCAGGAATCTGAGTTTCTTCGCGACTTCCGTGAGACGGCCGCTGAATCGACTCGAGGCTGTATCGTTCTCGAGCGTCCCGACCTGCTCGAAGCGCTTGCTGAACGACATGGGGCACGGGATACTACTGCACGTCAATCCGGCTTTGCCGAACTTGAGGCGATGGAAACTCGCCCGTCCCAATATGATCCGAACTGCGAAATTCCAGAGAAAAGTTGGGCGTACCGACTGGCCAAACGAATGTGGTTCAACGATTACGGAGCTTACACCAAGCATTTTCGCAAAGAGTCGTGGAAGCCCACACGGCCTGATCTAGAAACGACGGATTCAACCTGATCCACTGCTGCCGAGGGTTGGTCTAGTGGCACTGCCTTGATAGCAGGCTGCCTCCCTCGATTTGGCTTCGTCTCTCAAGGTTTGTCCGGAAGCCGTCCGATACTTGCCACAGGCGAACTGTTTTTGCGCGATTTCCGTGCGCCTATCCTGCCTCGATAGTTTGCCTCTTTCCCTCTTCGTCTCCACGGTTGCATGTCCAATTTTCTACGTGTCGTTCGATACAGCTTGCGCTATCGATTCACCTTCGTCGGTGCGGTCGTTTGCGCGCTGGCCGTGGGCGTTCTGTGGGGGGGGAACATTGGAGCGGTGTTTCCATTCGTCGAGGTAGTTTTTCGAGGCCAGTCGCTGCAAGAGTGGGTAGATACTGAAATCGTCAAGGCCGAGGATAATCTCGACGAGATCGATGAGCAGCTTTCTTCATTAAATCACAATCCCGCTCACGATCCCTCGAAATTGGGTTCGCTCGAGTCGCGACGTGAGGCAGAAGAAGCCGCGCTGGCAGGCCTCCAACGAGCTCAGCCCTACATTCATCGCTATTTGCCGCATCAGCCCTTCGCCACGCTGCTGGTCGTTGTCGCTGCGCTGTTCGTTGGTACTTTGGTCAAAGACTTGTTTCTGGCATCGAGTACGGTTTTGACGGAACGCATGGCACAGGCAGGTACGACGCAGCTTCGGAAACGGCTCTTTCACCAGACCCTGCGCATCGACCTACAGCGATTTCATGGGGGAGACTCCGGCCAATTGATGAGTCGGCTCACCTATGATCTGGAGCAGATCACGATCGGTTTGCGAATGCTCTTTGGACGGACACTGCGTGAGCCCTTGAAGATGATCGCATGTCTGGTGGGTGCCGCGTTTATCTGCTGGCGACTATTGTTGCTGTCATTGTTACTGGCTCCGGTCGCGATCGTCATCGTTTCCTGTTTGAATCGATCCTTGAAGCGAGCCAACAAGCGAGCTTTGGATGAAATGTCACAGATCTATGCCGTCCTCGGCGACACGCTGCGGGCGATGAAGGTTGTGAAGGCCTACACGATGGAACGCATCAGTCGACGACGTTTCGACCAGGTTTCACGTCGCTTTTTTCGACGGGCCATGAAAGTCTCCATCTACGATGCGATGGTTCGTCCAACCATCGAAATGATGGGAATTGGCATTATCTGCATCGCCATTCTTGGCGGGGCCTATCTCGTCTTGAATGAAGAGACTCATCTACTCGGGATCAAAATCAGCGAACGGCCCCTATCGATTAGTGCGATGATGCTCTTTTTTGGTCTGTTAGCCGGGGTGAGTGACCCAGCTCGAAAGCTTTCTGGCGTGATTGGGAAATTGCAACGGGCTGCGGCCGCCGCTGATCGCGTTTTTGAGTTACTGGATCGGGAGCCTGAATTATCCCGCAGCGAACCTTCGGCACCAAGCATTCGTCATCATCGCGATGTTGTCTTTCGTGATGTTGTCTTCTCCTACCCCGACGGGCCGAAGGTGCTCGATCAGATTGATCTGCGAATTACGGTAGGTCAAACGGTTGCTGTGGTTGGCCCCAACGGTTGTGGCAAAAGTACTCTCGCCAATCTCTTGCTTCGATTTCATGATCCCGATAGCGGCGATGTCTTAATCGACGGAGTTCGACTTCCTGAAATGAGACTGCGGGGACTGAGATCTCAGATCGGGCTCGTCACCCAGGATGCGGTGTTGTTCAACGATACGATCGAAGCCAATATACGGTGTGGTCGTCCCGATGCCACTCGCGATGAAGTGCTCGCAGCAGCTCGTCAGGCCTACGCTCACGATTTCATCGAAAACCGGCTTGCTCAGGGCTATCAGACGGTTGTTGGGGAAGGCGCTTGTCGACTTTCCGGCGGCCAACGCCAGCGAATCGCCCTGGCGCGAGCTATCCTCAAGGACCCTGAGATTCTCATTCTTGATGAAGCGACCAGTCAGGTGGACGTGGAAAGCGAAAGGCAGATCCACTCAGTCTTGGCTGATTTCACACGTTATCGAACCACCCTCATCATCACTCATCGAACCTCCATTCTGGAGCTTGCCGACCAGATTGTGATGATGCAAGCAGGGAGTATTGCTGACCGCGGCAGCTATCGCGAACTGCTATCACGCAATCCCGTTTTTCGTAGTTTGGCGAACGATTCGGAGGATGACGCGCGGGCGGCCTGATTCGCAACGTGGAAATTCTTTGGCTTTCTCTCAAGAGCCAGCAGTCTGTCCTAAATTCGCCTCATGATTTTGGGAAAGTTTGCCGATTGGATGGAATGTACGGCCCATTGGGGATACTTTTCCATTAACCGATAGCATTGATTGCTTATGTTGCTGTCGTATCCAGACCGCTATTTGTTTGTGCACCTCGCGAAGACGGGGGGGACGAGTGTTCGTGCCGCACTATCGCGTCGACGGTGGCGAGATCCGCTCTTCTGGAACGCCTATCTGTGTCATCGAGTCAGCAGTATTTCGAAGCATCGAATTGGATGCAAGATTCCGCGGCATGCTCCGGTGATTACAGCGAAGGAAATGCTGCCGCCGTTGTTGTTCAGCGAGTTGTTCAAGTTTGCTTTTGTGCGGAACCCGTGGGATCGGATGGTGAGCGCCTTCCACCACTTCCAGCGTGAGCGGCAGGACGTTTTGAAGCAGCATCAGATTGTCGATATCGAGCAATTTCTTGATTGGCTGCTGAATGTACCGTTAGAAGATTCTGTTCGACCGGCGTTGATCGTGGCCCTGCGGCGGCCGCAATTAGAATCCCTCGTCGATTTGCAGGGCGAGATCATTGTGGATTTCGTAGGGCGATACGAGCACCTGCTCGAAGATTTCGAACACGTGCGTCAGCGACTCTCATTGAAGTCGATTGATTTGCCGCACAAACGCTGCAGCCAGCGTCGGCGAGATTATCGTACGAGTTATTCGGATCAGCTGGCTGCACAAGTCGGTGAGCATTTCGCCTGTGATGTGAAGGCTTTCGAGTATGAGTTTGATGATCCGTCTGCCGTGTTGTCACGTGTCGACGCGGGACACGGGCCACAATGGCGACAGCCGAAGCTGATGCAATTAGGCCGAAAAAAAGGGGCATTGGCATGTTAAATCGTGAGGCAGTATTTGTGAATGGATTCTCGCGTGGTGGCACAACGATGCTGACGAATCTACTTGCATCGCACCCAGACGTTTGCCTCGTCGGGGAAACTCATCATGTTTTCAAAGGGCACAATATCACGGACAACGCTTGGCGGGTGCTTAATAAATGCCTGTTTCATGACGCACCGATTCTGATGGGACAGGGACAGAACTTCTTCAGTCCGCGTCTTGTCCAGCCTCGGAAGCCACTTAAGAGTTGGTCACAAAGGTTAGTCGATCGCGTGCTGTATCGCGAAAAACTTCGCTCGAATCATCCTGTATTCAATCGATACAAGACAGCTGGTTTGGAGTACACCCGCGATGAAATCGCTGAATCCAGATTGTTGTGCAAAAATATCGACGGAATGATCTATGGAAATGATGCCTTCGTTGATATGTATCCCGATGCGACCTTCTTTGGACTCGTTCGAAATGGTTTCGCAGTCTGTGAAGGACATGTGCGACGAGGTCGTTCTGCGAAAGAGATTGGTTGGCGTTATCGCGTTCTTGTAAACAAGATGCTCTCGGATTGTGATCGGGTACCCAGCTATCGGATGATTCGCTTTGAAGACCTTGTCGATCATCCGATGGGGACCTTGCAAGCCGTTTATGCTCATGCAGGACTTGCTGTCGATTGTGTTCGTGAAATCCGCATGCAGGTGCGACGAGTTATGGACTCGCAAGGCAACCATCAACTTAAGGGTGACGCTGAATGGGATGTCGTCTGGTTGTCGCCGAGCGAGCTGAATGGTTATTTCGATAGCGATGTGGATGCGAATCAGATTCGCAGGCTTTCCGATCAGGACCGTGATGATTTCTTGTCGGAGGCAGAAGAGTCGATGGAGCGATTGGGCTATTCAATGGACCGAGTGAAAACGCCTCACGAGTCTCATCACTTTTGCGTACCACAGCCCGTTGACAATTCGGAAAGAGACCAGAGTTTAATTCGGCGTGCAGCGTAATCTGGCAACAAAAAGCGGTTTCGGGGAAAGCCTGTGTTAGCGTTCGTTCATATTCGTAAGACGGGTGGTAGTACTGTCGATATGATTCTGCGGCAGTCCTTTGGCGCCGGCCATTGCCGGATCCGTCTGGGAAAAGAACGCGCCGGAAACCCGGTGGCCACCGCAGCTGAGATTCGCCGTTGTCGTTGGATCTATTGGAAAATGAAGTGTCTGTCCGGGCACGGCATCACTCCACATAGCGATCTCGATTCCATCAGTAAGCAGCTGCGGTTCTTTACCTTCTTGCGGGAGCCCGTGACCCGGTGTGCCTCGGACTATCAGTTTCGAGTGGTTCGCGGTGGTCTGAAGCAACCCTTCCATGAATGGGTGCGTACGGAATATGCCGGCAATCAACAGACGCTCAAGATCGCTGGTCGGCCTGACGCCGATGCCGCGATTGAGCTTTTGGATTCCAAGGTCGGGTTTGTCGGACTGCTCGAACGATTTGATGAGTCGTTGGTTTTGTTGCAACGATGGGCTCAGCCCATAGGGCTCGACATTCGGTATCAAGCGAAGAATGTCTCCGGTAACTCTTCGGTTAAAACTCAACTGCTGGCAGATCCTGAGTCGCTCAGTTTGCTTCGTGAAGTCAATCAAGAAGATTTAAAGTTATATCGATATGTCAACGAAGAATTGTATCCCAAGCGAGTTGCGAGCTTTGAAGGTGATCTCGCGAGTGCAGTAGAAGATTTTCAACGCACGAATCAGCCGCCTGCTGTTTATCCGCGTCAATTAGGGAGTGTTATGTTACGCGAGATGATCTATAAACCTCTCGCGCCGCTGTTGAGGAATTCCGAGAACACAACAACTGTGCCGCAAATGCGTGCAGCATCTTAAAACTGATTTCATAGAATCTAAGGAGTGTATAATCATGACTGCCCGCTTGCGATCAAGTGCTTTTCCCTGGACCTTTGTGGAATCTTTGATTGCTGGTGCTCGCTCCCGTGACTTGTTCGCTGATGTGCAGAAATACGTCATGTTCATCGGGCAACCCCGCAGCGGAACTTCTTTGATCGGCTCCTTGTTGAATGCTCATCGAAACATGTGGGTTGCCCAAGAACTCAACGCGCTGACTTATCTTCGGCGAGGTTACGGACGGAACCAACTCTACTGGCTGCTTTATGTGAGGGACCGCGACTTCAATAAACGCGGGCGAAAGTGGACGGGTTACGATTACGAAGTCGCTGGTCAATGGCAGGGCAAGTATGAGAAGCTGACGGTGATCGGTGATAAAAAGGCAGGCTTGTCGAGCGAACAAATCGGGCGGCACCCCGAGCTATTGACTCGCTTGCAGCATACCGTGCAGGTGCCAATTCGTATGCTGCATATCATACGGAATCCGTTCAACGTCATTACCACCATTCATCGCAAACGACGGAATACGTCGCTTGAGCATGCAGCGGATATGTTCTTTGGCCGAACCCGGACCAATTGGGGTTTGATGCAGAATCATCCTGAAATGATCCTGAACATGCACCTCGAACAATTGATTTGTAGCCCCGAAAAGCATCTCAAGCAGATGTGTGAGTTTCTCGACGTGCCCGCCGATGAAGATTATGTCTCCGCTTGCTCCGAGCTCCTGTTCGAGAAGCCGCGGCAGAGTCAGACCGATGTGCAGTGGTCGAAATCGATGGTGGATTCCGTCACCGATCGCATCCAAGAGTTTCCGTTCTTGGCAGGCTATGAGTTTATGGAAGCACCGGCCTCGCACCAGGCAGCAGCTTAGGAGACGGTGCTAGGATTCTCAGCCTTTCCGGCGCAGGCACCAAGTGTGAACGCGACCCGTGAGCATCGCCGTGCGGCCATCAAGGGTCGGGGTGGTCGCAGGTCCGAACTGCTCTGAAATGCTCGCATTGCCGAAGCGAGAAATGCCGTGCGCCAGCTTTAAGCGTTTTTAGTCGCGTTATCGCCCGCCGATTTGTTCGGGCCATTGGTTTCGATCTTTGGGCTCTCTTGCTGTCGCATCCTGGATGATGTTTTTGGCACGGAACGAGCCAGACGGTCTAGCAGGACTGCGCCGAGAATGACCAGGCCCAAGATCACTTTTTGCCAATAAGCCGTAACATGCAATAGATTCATGCCGTTGTTGATGACACCAATCAACAACGCTCCGATCAGTGTTCCAACCACCGTGCCACGGCCACCGGTGAGACTTGTGCCTCCGACAACAACTGCCGCAATCACGTACAACTCGTACATGATACCAAAGGTGGGTTCGCCGCTGCGAAATGTCGAGCTCAGCACGACCCCGCCCACGCCTGCCAAAAGACCCGACAGAATGTAAGTGAACATCAGCACTCGTTTGACGGGCACTCCCGATAACCATGCGGCCTGACGGTTGTCGCCCACCGCATAAACGTAACGTCCCAGAACGGTTCTGGACATGACGATGTGGGCGATGACGTAGAGTACCAGAGTGAGGCAAACTGCATTCGGGATTTCGATGGCCGACCCACCAAACATCCCGATCTTGATGGCGGCACCACGTCCCAACCACGTGAACGCTTCGGGGACTTCGGGGATGGCGTATCCATTGGAACAGATAAACGCCAAGCCGCTGGCAACGAGCATCATCGCCAACGTGACGATGAAGGGTGGTATGTCGAGACCTACAACCATACCGCCGGAAAAGGCTCCGATGACGCCGCAAGCGCCAATCCCCACTCCACAGGCGATGAGTAGCCAGAGAGTTGAAGCTTCATCACCACCGCCATAATCACGGATCAGAAGGGCGGTGATGACGGAACAAAACGCGATCAGGCTGCCGACCGAGAGGTCGATTCCCCCTGCAATAATCACAAACGTCATACCGATTGCGATGATGGCGATCACCGAAATCTGATTGAGAACGTTGGAGACGTTCTTATACTTCAAGAAATTGGGCCACAAACGGCTACTCGTGACTAGGATTTTCGCATGCTGGTGGAGCGGATAGTCGGTGGCGAGATCCGCAAACAGCAGCCAGGAACCGGTTACCTGGGTCGCCGCAACTGTCTGCAACGCCCGGTTCTCTGCCTGCAATTGATTGAGCAGCTGGCGTCCCTCACGAGCCGTGGTGGCTGTGGTTATCTGCTCGATGCCCTGGGCTTTAAGCTTCTTTTCTAACAGTGCGGCATAGCTTCGTTCCGCCTCATTATCTCGGACTGCAATCAAGACCGTCGTTTCGCTTGGCGATGTTTCGGTCGTCTGACTGATCTGATTGGCAATACGTTCGGCAGCAGATGCATCGAATGCATCTTGAGGAGTCAGAGTTAACCAACTGAAAACAATGCACAACAGGACCAGGAAAAAGCTGGTGCCGTATTTGAAGATCAGCTGCATAGGGTCGAATTTCTATTCGTGAAGCTTATTGAAGCTCCGGGTCCTTGAGGCCGTCAGCTTGTCGATAAAGGTAGGTTGGGATCAGAATCTCCGACTCAACCTCTTCTCCTTTCGAGTTGGCGACGATCGCTTTGACAATTTCGACTCCCATTTTGGCGGGGAACTGGATCGGATCTGCGTAGATCTTGCCTTCCTTGATCGCCTGTTTGCCTTCGGGTTGTCCGTCGAAACCGATAATCACGACTTGATCAGCCACTCCGGCTTTTTCAAGAGCGGCACGGGCTCCGAGTGCCGAGGGATCGTTGATGGCGAAAATGCCGGCAAGATTTGGATTGGACTGCAGGATGTCTTCCGTCGCTTTCCCGCCAATTTCTCGTTTACCACCACCCTCGAGCGTCGCGACGACATTGATTTTCTTTTCCGTCTTCTCGTTGTGTTCGTTGATTCCATCGAGAAATCCTTGGACTCGAAGCTGACAAGACTCGGCTTGAGCGAAGTGCAAGATCGCAACATCACCACCTTTGCCATCAAAAGCTTCGATCATGCCCGTTGCTGCTTCGCGACCGCCTCCATAATTGTCGGTAGCGATTTGTGAGACAATCTCGACGTCGGGCAATCGGCAGGGGATGTCGACGGTGAAAACCGGGATTCCTGCGGCGTTCGCTTCTTTGATGATGGGCCCAATCGCATCAGATTTGCACGGGCTGAGCACAATCGCGGAGGCGTTTTGCACGATAAAGTCTTTGACGTGATTTCCTTGTTTCACGATATCATCGTCGGCACTCAGGACGACGACGTCATAGTTGTGCTTGGCCGCCTCGGCTGTGATGTTGTCCCCGATTACCTGGAAGAAAGGGTTTTGCAGGGTGAGCAGAGAAACGCCGATCGTTCCGCGTGACTCGCCTTGTCCCGACGGCGTCGCATCGGACGTGTTGTCTGATGTCGGGCTGCAGCCCGCGATGCACAATGCCACGGTCACGATGGCAATTTGAAACGACTTCATTTGTCTAGCTCCTGTCGAGTCGAGGATTAGATCGTTTTAGAGGCCCAGGACTTCAATCACTCGGTCGCGCATCACCCTGGGATCCACATCGCTACCGGTCCAATATTTGATGCTGATGACACCTTGATTGACCAGCATTCCAAGTCCGTCGATGACGGTACAGCCTTTTGACTCTGCGTCGTGAACCAGACGAGTTCGAAGTGGGTTCGGGATGACGTCGGCGACGATCATCCGGTTCGTGAGACTCTCTGTTACCAGTTCGAGTTGGGCGTCTACGTCAGGGAAGAGTCCGATCGAAGTGGCGTTCACGACGACGTCGGTATCTGCCGGAATGACATAAGGGCCACTCCATTCAACGAACTCAGCCTTGGCTGGAGTTTTTTCGGTGAGCAGTTGAGCAAGTTCTTGTCCCCGTGATTCGCTCCGATTGACGACCGTGATTTGGGATGCGCCCGCCAGAGCTACTTCGACGCCAATTGCTCTCGCTGCTCCGCCGGCACCGAATAACACGACCGACTTACCCGTCGGATTTACTTTTTCTTCCAACGACTTCAGGAATCCTTTGCCATCGGTGTTTTCACCGATGTACTCATCCCCACGACGGACAACGCAGTTTACCGCTCCCATAATGGAAGCGGATTCTCCCAGTCCGTCTAAGTGCTGAATCACTTCGACTTTGTGAGGTAGTGAGCAGTTGAATCCCGCGAAGCCCATGGCCCGTGCTCCTCGGACAGCATCGGCTAAGGCTACCGGGGGGACCTCGAAGTTGATGTATCGCCACGCCAAATCGTGATGACGATAGGCGGCCTCAATCATCTCGACAGTCGGGTTTTCTGCCGCGGGTTGAGCGAATGAAGCGGTAATCTGCTTGAGGAAATTCATGCGTTAACGGCTCGTTTGCTTTTCGATTCGGAAAACGTTACGCATGTTGTAGCATTGTCGATCGGCTGAATAAAGTGTGGACACGGTGCAGAACAGCGGTTGGAAAGCCGCAAAAGATAGGCGCGAATGCGAGCCATGACGACTGCTATAGATCCGAATCGTCCAATTC
>Ga0163179_10000918_pt1 | contig 21022 bp, 15 predicted proteins | sample AtlANTMetagenome_FD_109643 | JGI IMG/M metagenome (GOLD analysis project Ga0163179, IMG submission 109643) | Marine eukaryotic phytoplankton communities from the Atlantic Ocean - Atlantic ANT 2 Metagenome | ecosystem: Environmental > Aquatic > Marine > Oceanic | place: North Atlantic Ocean...
GCCGTCGCAGATCCGATAAAGACGATGCCCGTCAGGCACAGTGCAGCGACTGCCAACACCAACCATCCATCGACGTTCCGCAACACCTGCCGACGTCGCTCCGCCTGGTTCCCGAGCGAGATCATTCTGGCAGATACCTCCGCCGGAGCTCCTGGTCAGCAGAGACCGCGTCGAAGAAGGCCTCGGCCATCACGCCCGCAGTGTCGCCGCCGTGGCTTTGGTCTGGCACAAAGTAGATGACGCTGCAGAACGCGAGCTGGTGACCAGCAGCTGAGGTCGCGGGGAGATAGCCCGCGAACCAGGCGTTGTTATCGCCCTGACTCGTGCGCTCAGCAGTGCCGGTCTTGCCGCACACCCCAAGCGCAGCGAGCGACCGGAGCTCCCTCGCGGTGCCACGTTCGAGGACCGCCCTGAGCCCATCACGAGCCATCTCGAGGCTTTCTTCTGACGCTGGGACGCTGACCCGATCGCGCGCCTCTCCGAGCCTCAGGCCTAGGGTCGGCAACGCACCTGTCGCCAACCCAGCGTAGGCCCGCGCGATATAGAGCGGCGAGGCTTGGACCCCGTAACCGATCGCCCAGCTCGGCAGCGGGCGACCTCGATCTAAGGAGCCCGTGACTGCAGACATCCCCCGGAGACGATCTTGCCAACAGAGCTGGTAACTCGGCGTGGACGTAGGCGCGAGCAGGCCGAAACGCTCATATGCCCGCCTCACGCCGTCGGGTCCGAGACCGACTCCGATTTGAAAGAAGTAGCTATTGCAGGACTTCGCCAACGCATCTCGGGGCGTCGTCCCGCCACCCCAGTGAGCCTGACCACAGCGCAACCTCATCCCCCGATAGCGGAAGGTCCCCGAGCACTCATGGACCTCGGCCGCTGGCAAGTGCGGGCGGTCTAAGCGCGCGCTCTCTTGCTGCTCCACGAGCACGAATGGCTTGGCGATTGAGCCCATCGAGCCATTACCCAGCCACATCAAGCCCGGCACATGCCGCGCGCCGCTTGTGGTAATGGGCGCACCTGCGCACGCCAACACGTCACCATTGTTCGCGTCGATCAACACGAACGCGGCCTCGACGTTCATCGCCGCGGCCTGACGTTCAGGGTCGGCGAGGCTGCGGTAATAGCCATCGAACCGCTTCCAGGCATCTTGGACTAAGCCTTCGGCGATTGCCTGCAAGCGCGCGTCAATACTGATCGCGACGTCGGCGCCTGACTCAACGTCTAGATGGCTCCAGAGCGAATGCTCACGCCGACCACCGTCGTGCTCGACGAAGCGCATGCCGAGCTGCCCCATCAGATCTTCATTGAACCATGATTCAAAGCCGGTGACCCCGCGGCGCTCGCGCACCAGCAGCTCCCGCTCATAGCGGCGACGCGCCTCATCGATCATCAACAGCCGCGTCTCGTCGTCAACGAGGCCATCGGGAACGAGCTCTTCCGCCCACCCGTCAGGCATCTCTTCTTCGAGGTAACGCTCCACCCACGTCGGCGCGACCTCGCCAGTCAGCACCTCACGCAGGCGACTGTGCGCAGCGATCGTTCGATCTAGCCAATTGACTCGCCCAACCAACGCGTTCAGCGCTGGCGCACCGTCCAACTGCCGACGACGACGAACCGAAGGCTCTACCGTGATCCCGGCATAGCGACCAGGGTCCACGCGAATCACGGCCGCGATATCAAAGGACACCTCGCTAGACACCGGCACGCGCAGCTCCTCGATCAGGCTCCCCTTCCGCGTGATGCCCTCATCATCGACCCACGAGACCTGCTCCTTGTCGAAGCTCGCGACGCGGAGCTCGTCCAGCTTCTCAAGCAACGTATCCACCGGTCCGCCCGCGCTGAACCCGCCGGCGATCAACCGCTCGGCCTCTGCTGCCCGCTGCTGCGCGATCTGCAGCCGCTGGCTGAGGTCTCGCAGCTCCAACAAGCGCGCGTCAAACCGACGCAAGAGCTCCTGGCGCGATAGCGGTAAGACGTCCCCGATCCCCAGTCGGTCGCCAGACTGAGCGGCCTCTCGCATCGCTCGATAGGCCTGACGCCGAGAAAGCTCGCCAAGCTGGGACAAGACGGTCGTCGCGTACGTCGAAAGCTGCGCGGTGACGTCCTTGGCGAGCGCTCCTGGCTCGATGACCCGCACCGGCATCGAGAACAGATCTCTGACCGCCTGACGCGGGCCGCGGGGGCCTTCGCGATACGCGTAGCGCCAGTCTCCGCGAGGATCCTCCAAGGCCTGACAAACACTCGCTCCGTGCACCGCTGCACCGACACAATTACGAAGGCGGAACCGCAGATAGTGGACCGAGATCCGCGTCGTCGCTTCGTCACGCGCTAGCTCGACGCCGTTGCGGTCCAACAAGCGACCCCGAAGGCTCGGCACCGACCGGAAGGCCCATCGATTCTCGTAGCTGCGCCGCGCCCAGACCTCCTGGTCCTGCACCATGAGTAGGAATAGGTGCCCTAACACCACCACCAACGCGACGGAGAAGACGACTCCGAGCACACCGATGCGAGTGCTTGACGTCGCGCGGACCGAGATCACGAGTCAACCCTCGGCAACAGCTCTCCAGGCTCAGTGAACGCACGGAACGGCGGGACAAACCGCGACGCGAGCAGCATCGGCGGCAACATCAGGGCGGCCCAGAGCACCTGCCAAGGGTCTAGGCTGACGCCGGACGCAGCCTGATCAAACATCCCAGCGCAAACTTCGGAGAGCTTAGGGATGACGACCGCCAACAAGGCTGCTGCGAGCGCCTGCCACAACCATCTCTGCGCGACGAACAGCGCCCGGAATGGCAAGAGCACCGCGACAGGCACACCAACGACCAGCAGATGCACTGGCAACGGTGCCTGGTCGATCAGCGCGCGCCCAAGCGCGATGCCCAGGAGCAGCATCGGGACCGCAGGAACCTGCGCGAACCACGCCAGGTAGAGCGCGGACCAGACCGCCATGTCGATTGGTGGCAGGCCCAAATCGCGCAAGTAACCCGCCAACAGGAACGACTGAGGCATGACCAGGAACCACCAGAGCCAACGCATCAACGCGCCTCCTCAGCGGCGACCAACACCTCCGCCGCGTATGGCCCTGGCGCCCGAGGCGCCATCACCATGAGGAGCTCCGGACGTTGACGATCTGGAGTCACGCGGCCGATCAACAAGCCGGAGGGACAGAACCGACCGTTGCTCCCAGTGAACAAAAAGCCCTCTCCCAGCGCCGACATCCGCGCTCGGCTCGGCCCCTGACATCGGACCCACGCCACGTTGCCGTCCGCGCGCTCTACGACGCCGCTCATCTCCACGACCGCAGCGCTAGCGTCATCCTGCAAGAGCAGCAAGCTCCAACGACGGCGCGACGCTGGAAACGAAGTCATCAACCCGCTGCCAAAGCGCAGCCCGCGCGCGAGGCCCACCAATAGACCGCCCTGAACGACCGCGGCATGATCCGAAACGTGGGCCCGCGTAACGATCAGATGCCGCCCCCAGCGCGCCCCCGGCAGATCGTAAACCGTCGCCGCGGCGCGCTGATGTGCCCGGATCGAAGACAAGCCTTCGCGCGAGCTGATCTGCCGGCGCCAGAGCACAACGTAAGACAGCGCGCTCGGCTCAAACGGCGGGTCGACATACACGCCAATCGTCAGATCATCCTCGGCCTGCCCAGCCTCATAGCCCCAGACCCTCGCGCGCCCCAGTAACAGACCTGCTGGCACGGCAAACCGTCCCGCGCCGAATTGCAGCGCGCGGGTGCGCACCTCCATGCCGTAAGAGTTGAGGTGGGCCGCCCGGTAAGGATCGTCCCAAATATCGACGCGCAGCGGCGCGGGATCGACGGAAGATCCAGACCGGACCACAAAGCGTAGCGCTGAGCTATCGGCGTCGCCCTCGAACTCAATGCCCGCGTAGAGCCGCGGCGCGTCACGGTGGTTGCAGAGCATCACCCTCGCAGGGTCGCTAAGCTCGTCGTCCACGGCGCGCCCGCGCCCAGGCTCCATCAAGAAGCCGACCATTTGATCGCCCTTGATGACGACCCGGTCACAACCCGCGAGCTCCGCGTAGCTGTGATCGAGCAACAGCTCGCTCATCCGCCCACCACCGCCCCGCCGCGTCGCAGATAGAACGCCGCACAACAGCTTCTGTGCGCCAGCGGGAGTCTTCACGCCCTCCGCAGCGAAGTCCTGACGCTCCACGCGCCGCTGCAGTTCATCACGGAGATCACTAACGCGAGCGAGGTCGTCATGAGTTGCCGCGCTAGCTGGCTGCCCCAAGAACAACGAGGCCATCCGCGGCGCAGCCGTCGCAGCGCCCAACAGCCAACGTTCCAGCGGAGCGAACAGGGCGGGCAGCGTCAACCAAGCCAGCGCGAACAGCAGCATGGCGTAGAGACCGACCGGGAACGCAGCCGACTTCCTCAACATCTATCGTCCGAGCTCACCTCGCGTGATACGAATGGCCATCAATTCGAGCAACCGCCTAATTGCGCGCACCCTACCCAGAACGGCTCGGTGCCGCGGCGACCGCGACAGCATGCCGAGAGACCTCGAACTAGCCGAGGTCCTCGCCGCCTTCTAAGAACTGTGAATACAGTTCCAGGTTCTCGAGGAAGATGCCTGTCCCGCGCGCGACCGCCTCTAGCGGCCGTTCAGCGACCTGAACATCGAGCTCCGTCTCTTGCGAGATCAACTCCGGCAAGCCGCGCAGCAGCGACCCGCCGCCACATAGCGTCACGCCGGTGTCCATGAGGTCAGCGGCCAGCTCAGGCGGAGTCCGCTCAAGCACAGACTTGATCGCGCCGATCACCTTTCGAACCGGCTCTTGCAGCGCCTCGCGCACGTCGTCAGAAGAAATCACCGCTCGACGCGGCAGATTGACCAAGGAATCGCGGCCGCGGACCTCCACCTGGATCTCTTCCTCTAGCGGCACGCAGCTACCAGCGGCGATCTTGAGCCGCTCAGCCGTGATTTCGCCGATCAGCAGGTTGTACTTCGTGCGAATGTACTGCGTGATCGCGTCATTGAAATCATCGCCAGCGACCCGGAGGCACTCAGCCATGACCACGTTCGCGAGCGAGATAACGGCCACCTCACAGGTGCCACCGCCGATGTCGACGATCATCGAACCTCGCGGTTCATGCACCGGCAAGCCGGCGCCGATCGCCGCAGCGGTCGGTTCATCAACCAGGAAGACCCGCCGAGCGCCCGCTCGCTCCGCGCTGCCGATCACGGCGCGCTTCTCTACCATCGTAATCCCCCACGGGACCGCGATGACCAAGCGCGGCTTGACCATGCGCTTACCGACAGTGGCCTTACCCATGAAGTAGCGCAGCATCTTCTCGGTGACTTCAAAGTCAGCGATGACGCCGCTCTTCATTGGGCGGATAGCTTGGAATCCAGGCGGCGTGCGCCCGAGATACTCCAGCGCAGCATCACCCACGGCCATGCCGTCAAGCAGCACCTCCGTTGAACCCTTGCGGACGGCGACAACCGAAGGCTCGTCTAGGACGACCCCCTTGTCGCGCACGAACACCAGCGTATTGGCGGTCCCCAAATCGATCCCAAGATCGACGGAGAAGCCGCGCAGCAGCCACTCGAACGGTTTCAGCATGCGATGCCCCTCATCAGGGCTTTCCCGATTTGAATGGTTCGGGAACCATTGACCTAGCAGACACACTTGCACCGGGACCAATCGGTGCACGCCGAACAACGTAGCAAGCCAGCCTCCGGTCGCAACGTATTCTTCTCAGGGTTTCGCGAACGCTGCATAAAGTTCGCTCGAACACGCGCAGACGTAGCCAAAATCAAACAACCCCGGCGCGCCATCAGCACGCTCGGGGTCGCGTATCGTCTTTCAGGCCTTTGGGTCCTACGACGCCCGCTCCGGACGCCAAGGGCGGAGCGAGGCTTACTTGTAGACGTTGCCCGCCATGACCACGCACACGAGTGCGCAGATCAGCAGGATCGAGGTAAAGAGCACGATGCCATCATCGATGCCCATGCCGCCCTTGTCGATCGACTCAACTTCAGCAGCTGGCGCGGCCTCAGCGCCGCGTCGTTTTGATTTACGAGCCATGGTTCAACTCCTGGGTGTGTTAGGTGACGAGTACCTTGGAGGCAACCTTACGGCTGCGTCGACGCCTTGTCGCCAGTGCGGATCGCAGCACCACCGCTGCGCACTCGGATGGTGCACATCACGGCGTTAGCGCTGGCCACATACTTGGTCGCGACGGCGTCGGCCTTGTAGCCATTATCATCGAAGATGGCGAAGCTGAAGGGGCGACGGTTGATCTGGTCTTGGATGTCGATGTTGCCCGGGTTCTCCGAGATCGAGATCGTGCAGAGGCGACCCGACGAGTTGGTCACCGTGCCGGCGAGACTCGGTGCGGCCATCGCCTCCGAGAACCCGCGAACCTTAGCGGCGGCGATCAACAGGTCCTTCTCGCTGTTATCGCGCTCCAGGCCCGTGATCTGCCCATCCTTGGCAGCGATGGTCTCGTTGAGCGCAGTGATATCGTTCTTGAAGTCTCGGTTCTCAGCTTCTGCGGCGTCCTTCGCGCGCACCGCGGCGTCGCGAACCTCTTGCGCCTTGATCGAGGCCTGGAAAGCTTCCTGGGCCTGATCGAACGCGGCCTTCGCCTGGGTGTTGGCCGCCTCTTGAAGAGAGGCCGCCTTCTTCAGGTCAGCCGCCTGCGAGCTGGTGATCGCCGACAGACGCTTGTTCTCGTCTTGCGCGTTGCTGAGCGCCGTCTGCTTGGCGGTCAACTGCGTCTCGAACTGCGTCTTCGCGTTCTGAACAGTGTCTCGCTCCGTCCTGAGATTCTCAATCGACTGGAGCTTTTCGTTAATGGCCATCTCGTGATCAGCCACCGCCGTTGCGAGTTGCTGCTTGTAGTTGGCTTGCTTGTTCAACAACTGACCTGCCATGACTGCAAAGCCACCGGCGAAGAACAGGTTGAGGACGATGAATACGCGACCAATGGGACTCATGATGACCAGATGGCTCCTAACTTACGGCTGCGCATGACTGTCGGGAGAGAGTCAGCACGCAGAACGTTGATCAGAGGGGATGAAAAGACGCCAAACAGAAAGGCAAACGGTGGCCGTTCGACGCTGAAGGTTGGCCGGACGACCAAACGCGAGAGCGCCACATCCCAGAGCTAGAGGGGCCTTGGGGATGGCCGAATCCTAACTCCATCGACGGCACCGTCAAGAACCACGTTCGCGCTATCATTGGGACGATGAAGATGTTCGGGCGATCCTACGAGGCGCAGCGAACCGTTAACGACGCAACCCTACCAGCATCAGCAGCGCCATGATCGCCGTCGCAAGGCCGCACGCAGGCCCACTCAGACGACGCAACCAACTTAGCGCTGGAGGCTTACCGGCGCCTCGCTGCAGCGAAACAGATAGCGTCCTCGCCTCGGCCTGCGGCGCGGCGGCCAGGGGCAAGGCGCCCCTGATCACGCCAGACGCGTCGACCCAAACCGAGCGGCCGTCCATCGTGCAGCGGACGATCGGCACGACATTCTCGCAGGCTCGCACGACCGTCATGGCCTCAAGCTGACTCAATTCGCCGCCGCCCCGATACCAAGCCTCGTTCGACAGCACGACCAACAGCTCTGCGCCCTGCTCTACCTGCCCTGCTGCAGGGCCAGGAAATGCGTTGTCGTAGCATAGCAGGGCCCCGAACGGCGCGCCGCTCGGAGTGAGCATCGGCGGGCGCTCCTGGCCAGGAGCGCAATCGGGCAAGCTACCCATCGCGGCCGCAAACTGACCCTTAAGCCACGCCGACCAGGCCTCAGGCAGCCAATGGATCCACGGCAGGAACTCCCCTCCAGGCACGAGGCGCTGCTTGTCATGGTGACCCAACACCCGACCACTCGGCAGCTCGAGCTGCAACGCAGACGGCGTCAGCCGTCGCTCTCGAATGACGTTCGCACCGACCACCAGCTGTGCGGTGACCGCCGGGAGCCGACCAGTCAAAAGCGAGGCGCGACCTCGGTCGATGCGATCCACGGATAACGCTCGACCAACGCTGCTCTCAGGCCAAAGCACGAGATCCGGCGCAGGGTCCGCGCGCAGCGCCAGACGGGTCGGCTCGAGCAAGCGCTGCTCAAGCATCCGCTCCGACCAGGCGCCTCGTTGAGAGGGTGGCACTGCCCTGATCTCGTCAGGGTGAAACCCTGGCTCGATCGCGGTGACACGCAAGGTGCGCGCGCGATCATCGAGCTCGGGCGGGGGCATCGCGGCGCTCGAAACCACGTTCCCTAACACCGCCAGAGCGACCAGCAAGCCTGTCGCGCCGACAAAGCGCGCGGACGCCGAACGCCAGCTCGGCTGCGCGGTGCGCCAACTCGCCCACATGCCGTAGCCCGCGGCAGCGATCCATGCGAGCGACGCGTTGAAGAGGGGTTCGCCGCCCACCACGGCGGCGCGCATCAACGTCGGCCACTCGTAGAGGCAGTGGCATGGCTGACCGTGCGGATAATGAATGTCAGGCATGACCGCCCGCAGCCAAAACGCGCCCGCCACTGCGACGCCAAAGCCAGCCCCTCGCAACCGACGCGGCGCGCTGCGCACACACTTCGTCGCGAGCAAGTAGTACAAGCCGCCGACAAACACGATCGCTAGATACGCCGGGAGCATGACGTGCCGCACCGACCACGAGAACCAGGCCATGTGCGCGCAGCCAAACAGGTAGCTGTGCAAGCCAGGGCGCCTGCCATCCACGGCGACCCCGAACCAGATCGCCAAGGCAGGGAGGACCAACCACTCACCGAAAGGCAGCAAGGCTGGCGGCGTCGCGAAGCCGAGCAGCAACCCGCCCGTCAACGCGACTCTCAGTCCAGGCCCAGCGCTCACGGGAGCTCGACGCCGCGCGCGCCGCCAGACAGCTCGATCGAGTCGATGTCTTCGCGCCGCGCTTCGGGCGGCACCAGCGCGTAGCAAGACCCAGACAGCAAGCTGAACGGATCGCCGCTCGGCGAAGGCTTTGCCAGCTCTGCGGCCAGCAGGCCATCGGCGCCGCGGGTTAAGCGGGCGGGCACAGCCTGCATACGCCAGTTCTTTTTCCAGGCGGTGTCTCCGAGCGTGACCCGCGCACCCCACTCACCGGGCTCACTGCCATGCCACCGCTTGAGCGCCGGCCGCACCAGAAGATCAAACACCGTGAAGCTGGACGCGGGGTTACCAGGAAGACCGAACACATACTGTGGACGACCAGAATGCTCGCGCACGCCAAAGTAAGTCGGCTTGCCCGGCTTGAGCTTGATGCCGTGGAACTCGGTGATCACCCCTAGATCGCTGAGCGTCGAATGCACGAGGTCGTGCGTGCCCTTGCTGATTCCACCGATCGTGACCACGAAGTCCGCGCCGTCCAACGCGCGCTCGAGCATCGCGCGGAGCCCAGCGGGCTCATCTGGGGCGATGCCACAGCGCTCCGCGACGCCGCCGCACTCGACGACCTGCGCGGCGAGGGCCCAGGAGTTGGACTCGCGGACCTGGTGCGGCAGCGGCGCGCACTCGACCGGGACAACCTCGTCGCCAGTTGCGACGATCGCGACCTTGGGACGTCGAACGACCTCAACCTCATGACACCCGAGCACGGCCAACGCGCCGATCTCCGCCGCGGCCAACCGCCGGCCTGGGGCGAGCACCTCTACACCTGGGGCGCGCTCGCTGCCAATCGGCCGCACGTTCGCGCCTTGAATGACGCGGCCTCGAAAGGTGACGTCGGCCCCTTCATAGCCCGACGTGTTCTCAACCGGGACGACCGCGTCAGCGCCATCAGGGACCACCGCCCCGGTCATGATCCGGATCGCTTCACCAGTTCGCAGGGCGCGATCGAACGGCACGCCTGCGAGGCTCTCTCCGACGACCGGCAACGTCACACCATCTTCTAAGCCAGCTGCGCCGACGCCGACCGCGAAGCCGTCCATCGCAGAGCGGTCGGTGGCAGGCCACGGTCCGTCCGTAGAAATCGACGCAGCGAGCACGCGACCGTGGGCCTCAGCAAGGGGCGTGACCTCCGCTTGCATTTGCTGCTGGACACGCTCGACCACGCGCGCGCGCGCCTCGTGCAGTTCAATGGGGTGAGCCATGAGAACCGAACCTTGGCGCGCTGGCGCCGCCGGCGCAACCCGAGAACCGGAGTCCGCACTATGCTCGCGCACAAACCACACCGGCGCACAGCTAGGAGCCGCGTGCTCGAGCGCGCCTACCGACTCCGAAGGGCCGCGCCGCAGAGCTTATAGAGCACCCTCGCCCCCACGTTGGCGTCCCACTCGTCCGCACCTGGCGCGACCTCGACGAGGTCAAATCCGACCACTCGCCGCCCGCTCTCGGCGAGGCGGTGCAGCAGGTGCGCCACCTCGGCGAATTGCAGCCCACCCGGCACCGGGGTCCCGGTGTTAGGACAGAGCGACGGGTCCAGGCCATCGATATCGACGCTGACCCAAACTCGCTCAGGCAAAGCACGCAACGCCTCGTCCACCAGCTGATCATAAACCTCGCCGGCAAACCGACGTCGCTGCCAGTCCGCGTCGAAGTGCGTAATCACCCTGCCGTGGCTACTCTGAACGGCGCGGAGCTCGCCCTCGCTGTAATCGCGGACGCCTACCTGCACGAGGCGCTCGACCCCAGCGCAAGCAGTAAGGACGTTGTGCATGATCGATGCGTGGCTCCATCGAAAGCCCTCGTATGCGACCCGCAAGTCTGCATGGGCGTCTAGCTGCAGAATGCCCAGCGGCGCCTGCGCTGCGGCAGCCTGGATCGCGCCAAAAGGCACCGAGTGATCACCGCCCAAGACCCCCACGATCTTTCCAGCTTCCAGCAACGGCGCGACCCGCTCGCCCAACAGACGATTCACGAGATCTCCGGCTTCATCCACGCCGCGACATCGGTCGTCACCAGCCGCTACACCTCCGAGCTCCAAGACCACCGCCGCGGCCTTGCGCGCGCGCGCCTGGGCTTCGACGACCGCAGGGTCAGGCTCTGCTAGGTGGATGCCGGCCTCGTAGCTCCGGCCGAAGTGGAAGTCGAATAGATCGACTTGATGACTCGCCGCGCGCACCGCGTCCGGGCCGCGCTCTGCGCCGCAGCCGTACGAGACCGTCGCCGCGAATGGCACCGGCAAGATCACAACACGTGAAGACTCAGCGGAGCAGTCGAGGCCGAAGATGCCGCTGCCCGGCTTTGCGGCAGCTTCTGGGTCAAACGCCGTCATGTTGGCCGATGCTTAGATCCGACCCGGCGAGGATAGCCGCCGATGTCGACTGGCGGAAAAAAAAGGGCTCCCTGGCTGGGGGTTGTTCGATGCTTCCCGCGGGCTTTAACCACGCGGTGACAAAGAACGAAAAAGAATCCAGCCAGGGAGCCCGCCTCGTCTCGTTTGCGGGTCCATGCCACCCGCACCCCTATCTATACAACATTCCACAGCTGGTTACACCGGTAATACATCCCTTTTCTGTCTGCCGAAAAACATGGCCCGGGATAACGGCGGATCGTCCTTGAGTCGCGCCCGACGATCTGCTTTAACGCTTCGCTCATAAAGGCTTGGCAGGGTAGCTCAGTTGGTTAGAGCGAAGGCTTCATAAGCCTTAGGTCGCCGGTTCAAGTCCGGCTCCTGCTACCACCTCGAAGTGCTTCAGCGGCGTTCACTTGCGTCCGAGCGCAGCCTAGCCCTGGTCAACGGCCGCCCGGCTAACGCTGACAGTCCCTGTCAAAAACGACCATGAGCCGGCCCATGACTTGCGCCGGCGCACGCTTCGTAAGACGGCTCTGGAGATCACCGCCGTGGTTGGGCTTGCGCTCGCCATACTGACGATCGCGTTTGGATGACAGGCTGCGCAGCAAGCCCGCCGATATGCCTGTTTGGCGCCTAGCTGACCGCAGCCGCCAATCACAGAACCCGCCTGGTGACCCTTCGACGAACCGCGATCCCGCGGCCAGCCCGCAAAGCTCGCGAGCTTGGCTTTTGTGGGCGCTTCAAGCTGACGTCACGACCCGCGAACCCCACCACCACGCCGATCCGCCCTGTGTAGGCGCTACAAGCTGCGGTCCGGCCCAGTTCCAGACGTTCGGTGGCACGGTGTCAAACTCCGATTCAGTCAAAGTCTTGGCGATACCGCGTCATGCATCGGGTCCAGATGTCTTGCGTAGCAGTGCTGCTTGCTAGCTTGGCCTTGTCCGCATTTGACAAGCCCGTTGCTTCGAGTGGCCGCACCTGCATGTTCGGTTGCTGTTGATATGCGGTGCTGACTGATGCGTTCCCACCAAGGAAGTGTTGGGCGCGGCGTACGTTGGTTACGGCGTCTTCCTTGAAGGGGAGGCTCAGGTGCTCGCAGAGTTGTTTCAAGTGGCGCGCTGGCGCTTCACAGAACGCGTCGAAACATAAGAAGATGGTCTTGCCGCTTGGCGTGAAGGAGTCCAGGAGCACGCCGTATTCGCCGGTCCAGGACCGCTCGAACTCTTCTAGGCAGGACAAGGGATTAAAGCCTTTGGCTTGGCTTTGGATCTTGCGGAGGTTTGACCACCAGTGCTGCTCGGGGCTTTTGAACAAGACGACCGTGTCCATGCGCAAGAGCGGGTCGTTGCATACGAGCTTGCGGTGGTTCTTATCCGAAGAGATGAGCATCTCGGCAGCGCACTGTTGCGCGATCTTCCGATACCAGAGGGTGGGGTCTCTGCTCAACTCCAAACGAAATGACGTGGTTAGTGTGGCGCACTCTGGCCCACATGAGCGGCAGTACATCACGTTTTCTCGTTCGAAGTCGACCTCGTTCGCCAAGGCGGGGTGAGCGCCCTGTTTTCGTCGAGTTAACCAGTAGGACTCTCCGATGTTCTCGCATCCTGGCAGGCTGCCGAGCACCGCGCTCAAGATGGTGCTGCCGCAGTAGGACGTGCCTGCGAGTGCGATGTGGCGTGGATGGGCGCCATCCCATTCATGCGCGCGGGATTCTTCGGCGCACATGCGCTGGGCGTGCTCTGCTGCGGCTGCGACTACGGGCTTTGGCGCCTCTGCGCGTGCGGCTGGACCTAGAAAAGACTGCAAGAACGGCGCGTCTCGTCGGGTGCGCTGAAGGTCGGTGGCTAGGCGATTGGATGCCAGCGCTGCCATTGATAGCCACGCGTCCTGGTATACGTGGGCCTGTGACTCCGCGCTCAAGCTCTGAATGAAGAACTCCTGATTGGCGTGGTAGATATCTGCGACGTCCCCAAATCGGCCTAGCTTGATCAACGCAGCGAGGCCGATCTTCAAGAGCCCAGCGTGCTTCGCAGCACCGTCGGCAACAGCCAGGAAGTGCTCTGCGACGTCCTCGTAGCATGCTTGTTTCCACCGCACTCGGGCGATCAGTTCGCGCAGGTCCATCGAGGTGTCGCGGTCCACGCAAACTGCGAGCGCTTCTTCCAACGCTGACACATCCTGCGACTTGAAGAGCTCCATCGACGTCTGAGAGATCTTCGTGCGCACGGCATTACTCGGGGAGATCTGCACTAGGCGCTTCAGTTTGTCAGCGTATTTGCTCTTGCCCATGTACGAGCAGCACCGGTAGCGGATTCCTCGAAACTAGTCAAGGTTGTTGGTCGTGACAGCAGTGGCAATCTTGCGCTAGCCGCTTGAACCGACGCGTTCAGTGGTTGGTCTGAGGCGATTCGTGCGCAGCAGCAGCGTTAGCGTTGTCTGCTAGAGTCCGCGCAGCCACTCGGGGCGCAGTGGAAGGTCACCACTCAGTGCACCGTCAATGGCAATAAGCACACTCTCTCGATCGCGCGGCAGTCGGTGTGTAGGCGCCACAAGCTGACGTCACGACCCGCGAACCCCACCACCGCGCCGATCCGCCCCTGGCGAGCGCCCGTCAGCGAAGGCGGTTGGCGGATCTCCAGCGTGCCACTTCTTGAACTTCTTCATGGCGCCCAAGAACAAGGGGCTCTCTACGAACTCCACGAGCCAGCGCTTAAGAGCCTCATATTCTGTCGAGTCGAACCAGGAACGGTCCGCGTTTGCGAACTGCCGCACAAAGGGTGCGATCGCCGCATCTGCAAGGCAAAGATGCCCTCCAAATAAGAAGCGGCTCTCCTGAAGTCTCTTGTCGAGCGTCCGAAGGAATGCTTCGGCTTGATTGCGATGAGCCAGCGCGTCGACCCCCTCAAATCGAGTTGAATATTTGTATCGATCCAGGTGGTGCTTAAAGCCGCCATCGTTGAGCTGGATCAGATCCATGACCTCTTCGAGGGAGCCCTTCTCGGGCACAAGCCATGAGTCGGGATCCGCTTGTTTCAGGGCCCAGTTCATGATGTCCAGGCTCTCCTCCAGTACGCCTCCATCCGAGAGGACCAAAACGGGCACTGTGGCCTTGGGCGAATAGTCGATCAAGCTGGGAGGCTTGTCGCGAAGCACCACCTCTCTTAGCCGAACGGTCTGCCCTGCGGCGGCAACGGCCATTCGGGCGCGCATGGCGTAGGGGCATCTGCGAAAGGAGTAGAGGATGGGGGCTTGCTGAAGGTCGGTGCGATCTGCTGACTTGGATGACTCGAATCGGGCGCCGATGTGGCGCTTGCCTTGAGAAACCGCCATCTCTTCTTGTCGCTGCCTCTCTGCAAAGCGGTCTTTTTGCGACTGGGTGGTTTCGCCCACGCAGCCGGCGCAAGACACGCCCAGTTGAAAGTGTTCTGAGGAGCGACCGGATTCGTCCACAGCTCTTCCGCAGGCCGTGCACATGATGTGGTCGCCGGGTTGAAGTTGGTGGTCCACCGAGACGCGCTGGTCGAAGACAAAGCAGTCGCCTTCCCACAGGCTCTCCTCACTGGGCACTTCTTCCAGGTACTTGAGGATCCCGCCTTCCAGGTGAAAGACCTCTTTGTAGCCTTCCGCCAAGAGGTGGGCGGTGGCCTTCTCGCATCGAATCCCGCCGGTGCAGAACATCGCGATCTTCTGGTTTTTCGGGAGCTTTGCCTCCGCTTTGAACCACTTTGGAAAGTCGCGAAACCCCTCGGTGTTGGCGAGGACGGCACCATGGAACGAACCGATGTCGCTCTCGTAGTGGTTCCGGGTGTCGATGAGCACCACGTCGTCCTGCTGGATCAGGCGGTTCCAATGCTTGGGCTTGATGTATTCCCCGACCGCCTCTCTCGGATCCGCATTCGTCTGCCCAAGGGAGACAATCTCCTTCTTGATGCGAACCTTCATGTCTCGGAAGGGGATCTCATCAGCCCAGGATTCCTTGAGGCTCAGGCCTTCGAAAAGCGGGTCTTTGATGAGCCTCTCTAAAAGAACCCGGACGCCTTGTTCGGGTCCGGCCACTGTCCCGTTGATGCCCTCCTCGGCCAGCAGAATGGTTCCCTTGATGCCGTTCGCTAAGCAGACCTCCCGAAGTTCGGCATGCAGGCTATGAACCTGGCCGATGTGAACGAAGCGATAGAGGGAAGCAACGAGGTACATCACCGCCTATTTAGCGCGCGGGTGCGACGCTGGGCTAGGTCCATGAGTGTAGGAGGTGCCGGTGGACAACGACGAACTTTATGACTTGGCAGTAAATGGCATGCGCCAAGCCCTCGAGGAGCTTGCCGCTGTCGACCCACACCCTTTCCAGGCGTCCTCGATGACCGCCCAGACCGGGAGCTTTGTCGACAGCAACGGTGGCTTGCCTGCGACCTTCGGCAAGGCCGCGACCGCGCCGTTCATGATATGTGTCGAAGAGCCTAGCTCAGCCATCTAAGACGTTGCGATCGTCAGGACAGCCAACAGGCTCAAGGCCTGAGCAGGCCCAACCGGACAGCGACCTGCTTACTGCCCCGCAAAAACTGCATCGCCTCGCGGACGATCGGCAACCTGTCGACCAACCGCAAGTCGTGGATATCGGTGCGACTGGACCGTTGGGTGGCGACGCCTGGCTTGCAGATGAGAGTCTTGGCCTCGGGGTTACGCTGGCGGAAGCGGGCAAACGCACCATCTACGTGCATGGGGCCGCCGTCTGGATGCCCCTTGGGTCGTGAAAGACAAGAATCGAGGTAAGCGATCATGGGGTCGAAAGCGTGCCTCTGCACAGCCCAGCAATGGCTGTGTGTGACGGCTTCGGCGGATGGCTCCAGCAGCGGACTCCCGGTGCCCAAGCGGGGAGCCTGCCCCGGAGTCGCCCATCCTAGGTAGCCGATCCACCAATCAGGATAAATCTCGAACTGACGCACGAGGTCTTGCTCTATGTCGCGCCAACGAGGGTCAAAGCAGACATCATCCTCCATGATCCAAACGCGCTCGTGCCCCTGGTCGCGTGCGTGTTTAAGCACGCCGAGGTGGCTCATGTAACAGCCGCGAGTACCGATCGTCGGAAAGCCGCCTTTGCCTTGGGGGCGCGTTGCTTCGAAAATTTGAACGCGAGGATCTTCAGGGTCGATATCGACACGCTTGAGCTCTGCGCGAACCCCCCTACGCCGATCGCTGCGCGCGGGCAAGTTGATGATGTAGGCGTGCTGCAAGTAGTCGAGTAAGCGCATTAGAGGCCTAAGTGTGAGAGCGCCCCCCCCATTTCAGCAATGTGCGAGTCAGCTTGAAGCAGGCCGTGCACGGGAGGGGCCGCGCATGATCGCGACAGACCCTACCTGCCCTTGAGGAACTTGCCGCTGTCGACCCACGCTTTCCAGGCGTCCTCGAAGGCGGCCCAGTCCTCTTCGGTGAAGCCGCGGAACGCGGTCTGCACGCCCAGCTTGGTGTCCCCTTTCACGAGCGCGACGCGGCGATAGATCTCGAGCACCTCGCCCCAGCGGGGGTCGAAGCCCTTGGACTTTTCACCGCGGCGCATGAAGTCGATCATCGAGTAAGCCTGCGCGTAGTAGTAGGGCGAGCGCCCTGAGTAGAACTTCTGACGCGGCCAGTTGACGATGTCCTTAAACGGCACGTAGTCGCCCTTGCGAACCATCTCCTTGCAGCTCGGGTATCGCATCTTAGAGCCGACGTACTTCCACTTACCGCCTGACCACCGGAAGCTCCCGAAGAAGTCGCCCAAGCCCTCGTCAAACCAGCGATGAAGCGACGCGCGCCGCTCCGACTCTGGCGGGTGAAAATAGAAGTCTGCGAATTGATGCCAGCCCTCGTGATAGCTGACGGTCTCGGTCGCGCCCTTACCCATCATCCGGTCGCCGCCAAGGAACACGACCAGCTCCTTGCTCGCGGGCGAATACCACCCGACCACGCCGGGCGGCGACTGACCATACTTGGAGAATTGATCGTAGGTCGCACACAGCCGGAAGACAGAGTAGGGCTTCTCGCCGAGCTGATCCTTGCGTGAATCTGCGACGGCGCGGCGCGCCGCAGCCTCGACTTTGGCTGCGTCTGCCTCGGCGCCGGTCACCGGGCCGCCGAGGTCAGGGATCGAGCTGGGGTCAGGCATGATCGCCTTGGTGCCCGTCGGGTCGAGCGGATAGCTCTCGATGTAGAGTTCCCGCATCTTCTCGAGGCGCTCAGAGTAGTACTCCGCTTGACGTTGAGCCTTGCTGCGCTCGGCGGACTTCTCGAAGTCCCACGAATAGAGCACGATGTAGTTGGGCATCGTGAAATAGTCCCAACCCTTCAGCCCCTCGATGTTGGCGACCGCAGCTTTCACCGCGGCCTTGCGCTCAGGGGTGTCGGCATACTTGTCCCGCTTCCTCAAGGCGGCGGCTGACATGCCCTTGCCGTCCGTGCACGGCTGACCGCTGGTGATGATCTTCTTGACGATCCCCTTCCACTTTCCCCTGAGCTTGTCGCTGTTCTTGCTCTCAAGCGGCAGCTGGACAACTAGCGCTGTCTGATACCCCTCGAAGTCGTAGACCGCAGCTGCGCAGTAGGTCTTGCCGACGGGGCCGTAGTCGTTGTCTAGAATGTATTCCCAGTGCTCGTAGGCGAGCTTCTTGCTCGAGCCGCGCTTCTTCTTGCCAGCGGTCACGATCTCACAGTCCTGCTTCGCGTCCAGCCAAGACTTAAAGCTGTTGTGACGCTGGCCGCCCCTGCGGGCCATAAACTCTCGCCAGCGCTCCTTCATCTGCTCTGGGATGCCTTCAGGCGCCTCGATCTCCGCACTCGCCGCTCCAGTCTTCGGAAACTGGAGCACGTCGCAATACCACGCATACTGAGCGCGGACGTAGTCGCTGATGTCCTTCGGCCGCAGCCGGGCGCGCTGGTAGCGGTCCGACTCACCGAGCTTCATCGGCAGCCGCTCCAGGCGATCAGGCGCCGCGAACTGCACCCCCGCTTCCGGCACCCGCTCCGTGCGCCACTTCTGGGCGGTGGCCGCCCCGACCAAGAGGAGCGGTGCGGCCAGGATTAAGAGCGCGCGGAGTGCTCGTTGCATCAGGTCATTAAGAGGCGTTCCGATACGTGCACAAGATATCTGACCAAGCCCGGGAAGCGAGGGCGATCCAGGGTGCTGCAAACGGTCGACCGGCCGTAGCCCTTCTGCTAGATCATCGCCAGAGTCAGCCGGACTTGGACCGAGGGCCGCGTCACCTCGACCATGTCCGCCGTCGTCACCTGCCCGGAGCCGAAGCGCACGCGGCGGACAAAGTTGCCGGCGTAGCCCGCGCGGCGGATCACTATTATAGCTGGCGATATTTGCATGACGGCCAGCCGATAGTGGCTGACTTTGCGCATTTTGATGCGGGCAGAGATGCGTTAACGTGATGCTGCCCCGAGTCATTGACACCATGAACCAAAAACTAACCCTGCTATCTGCAGTGGCTCTGCTCGCCGCATCGGCGTCTGCGCAGTCACCACCAGTTTGTTTCACTCCCACCGGGACCTCGCTCTATCCCGCACAAATGGTCGCCGACCCGTCGAACTACGGCAACTACGACGAGGGCTACTCGGACGAACTAGCGTTCGGCTTCGACTTCCCCTACGGAGGCAACACCTACTCGCACTTCATCGTCGACACCAACTGTGAGATCTACCTCACAGACGGCACAGCTGGCACGGCGAATCCTTCCCTGTCCTACGCCGAGAACGTAAGCGCCATCGCTTCGACCTTCGGGACATCAACGATCACCGCCGTTCCTGGCTCTTCGTTCGGAGGGGTCCCCATCATTCTCGTTCACGGCGGTGACAACGGGGGATTTAACCCGAGTTCAGACATCTTGCTCGACACCAGCGTCGCAGGCGAAGTCAAGATCAGCTTCATCGACTGGAGTGAATACAACGGAGGCGATGCCTGGGAGTGCAGCACGACGATGAAGTCCGACGGCACGATCGAGTTCAGCTACGGGGCTGGGCTTAACCCAAATAACGACCCGGTCGGCTGTACCCCAGGCACCGGACAGACGAGCGCGAATCTCGACCTCTCCGCTGGTGGAGATACGGGCAATGAGGCGATCATCCGTCAAAAATTCGGTGGTGCGCTCTTTGCTCCTTGGGACCTAGATCTGACCACGGTCACGCTGGCCCCCAACGGCACCGGCGGCTTCGTTTATGGCACCACCTGCCAGGGGTTAGTACTCCCGAGCGCCTCCACCGAGAGCTTCGGCGTCGGCTGCTACACCACTTACTCCTCGATCTACGAGTACCAGGCATCTGGCACCTCCGACCTCGAGGGCTACAAGGTCAGCGGCACCCCGAACAGTGCTGGCGGCTTCGACATCTCGGTCACGGCTGGCTCTGGCTTCGCCGTCCCGCTCGGCTCGCAGCAGCTGGTCGGCATCGGTGACGACGTCGAAGTCGACACCGCCACGGTCGGCGGCACGCTCGGCATGTTTGTTGGCTCCAACGGCTGGATGGCCACGGGCCCCGGTAACAGCACCACGTGGGCACCTAGCGTCGCCACGGCGCTCGGCAACCCGAACACGGCGGTCTACGCCTGGACGGACATGCAGCCGAACGCGGCTGGCACCGGCGGTGTCTACTACCGCGAGTTCAACGGCGTCGCGACGGTTGTCTACGACAACGTCCAAGGCTGGAACTCTCCGACGGACCTGAACAAGTTCAAGATCGACATCGACACCAACACTGGTGCGTGGTCTGTCGAAGTCGACACGGTCGGCCCGACCAACCCGGAAGACCTGCTCGTCGGCTACGCTGTTGGCGGTCCCTCCGCTGACCCGGGCGGCAGCGACTTCGTCTTCGGCGGCTTCGCCACGGGCGTCCCGGTCCACGAGCTCTTCGCGCCTGGCGTGAATGACCTCGCTGGCCAGCAACTGAGCGCCACGCAAGACGGCGCCGGCGGCATCGTCGTGACCCGCACCCCGGGCGCTGGCTTCGCCGTCCCGCTCGGCTCGACGCAGGTCCTCGGCCTCGCCGACGACGGCGAGTTTGACACCGCCACCATCGGCGGCACGCTCAACATGTTCATCGGCTCCAACGGCTGGATGTCGGACGCCACGGGCAACAGCACGGGGTGGTCGCCGACCGTCGCCGCGTTCGAGTCCAACCCGGCGCTGGCCATCTACTCCTGGACGGACCTGCAGCCTGACGCCAACGAGACCGCTGGCGTCGGCGGCGTCTACTACGTCGAGAACGGCACGGTCGCGACCGTGATCTACGACAAGATCTACGGCTGGGGAACCACCGACGAGAACGACCTCAAGATCACTTGCGACGTCTCGAACGGCAGCTGGACCATGGAGTGGGGCCAAGTTGGCGCCGGCAACCCCGAGCCTTGCCTCGTGGGCTACAACAACCCGATGGCCGCCATGGGCGCGTCGTCGACCGCTGTCGATTGGTCGGAAGTGACCGCGGCACCTGCGCTCGGCCCGATCGGCTCGAGTGACCAGCTCGGCTTCGCGCTGACCAGCACCGCCCCGGCAATCGGGACGAACTGGGACCTGACCTGCTCGAACCTGGAAGCCGGCGCGCAAGGCGCGTACTTCTTCTTCGGCAGCTCGGCGGTCAACCCGGGTGTTGACCTGGGCGTGATCGGAGCACCTGGTTGCTTTGCTTACACGAGCAACGACCTGCCAGGCGCCCTGGAGCTCGGCACTGGCTCGGTGACCACCTCGCTCGCCATCCCGAACAGCCCGGCCCTCGCCGGCGCGCAGCTGACGGTGCAGGCCGCCTCGTCGTCGTCGCAGAACGC
>Ga0163179_10000919_pt1 | contig 21016 bp, 16 predicted proteins | sample AtlANTMetagenome_FD_109643 | JGI IMG/M metagenome (GOLD analysis project Ga0163179, IMG submission 109643) | Marine eukaryotic phytoplankton communities from the Atlantic Ocean - Atlantic ANT 2 Metagenome | ecosystem: Environmental > Aquatic > Marine > Oceanic | place: North Atlantic Ocean...
CGCCCTCAACGCGGAACTGGCCCGTGCCAATGCCCAGGAGAAACACGTTCGGGCTTACAAGGGACAGAAGACCCGCGAACTCAATGCCCTGCGTGACGACCCCGCTTACCTGGAGCTCGTTGCCCGGGACCGCCTGGATCTTTACCGTAGCGGCGAGCGCATCTACCGCATCGAGAAGTAGCAGCCACGCACGATGCCCTGCCGGCCGGCGCGAAACTGCAGGTTCCTAGGCCTCAACTTTGAGCTTTCCGCCGTAGATCGCATCATCGCCGAGCGCTTCCTCGATACGGAGGAGCTGGTTATACTTGGCGATCCGGTCAGACCGGCTCATCGAGCCCGTCTTGATCTGTCCTGCATTGGTTCCCACCGCAATATGGGCGATGGTGGAGTCCTCGGTCTCCCCCGAGCGGTGCGAGATGACGGACGTGTAGCTGTTTTCGGTCGCCAACTCCACTGCGTCGAAGGTCTCCGTCAGTGAGCCGATCTGGTTCACCTTGACGAGGATGGAGTTTGCTACGCCCAGTTCGATTCCCTTCGACAGGAACTCCACATTGGTAACGAAGAGGTCGTCTCCCACCAGCTGGGTGCTCTCGCCGATCTTGTCGGTCAGCGCCTTCCAGCCATCCCAGTCATTCTCATCGCAACCGTCTTCAATCGAGATAATGGGATACTTCTCCTTGAGGCTGGCATAGTAGTCCACAAGTTCCTCGGAAGATTTCTCCGAACCGTCTGATTTTGTGAAAACATATTTGCCCTTCTCCTTGTCGTAGAACTCGGACGAAGCCACATCCAGAGCAATACAGATGTCATCGCCCATCTTATAGCCAGCCGCTTCCACTGCCTGGGCGATAACCGCAAGGGCGTCATCCGCACTGTCGAGGGCCGGCGCGAATCCGCCCTCATCCCCCACTGCAGTGGAAAGATTGCGATCGTGAAGCACTTTCTTCAGGGCGTGGAACACCTCTGCCCCATACCGGAGAGACTCCCGGAAGGTCGGCGCGCCGACCGGCATGATCATGAATTCCTGGAAATCGATCGGAGCATCCGAGTGCGCACCACCGTTAAGGATATTCATCATCGGCACAGGAAGCACCTTCGAGTTCGGCCCCCCGAGATACTGGTAGAGTGGCAGGCCTACCTGGGCAGCCGCAGCCTTGGCCATTGCCATCGACACCCCCAGGATCGCATTGGCTCCCAGGTTCTTCTTATTCCTGCTTCCATCAAGAGCCAACATGGCGGCATCCACGCCCGACTGGTTTGTCCCGTCCATTCCCAGCAGAGCGGGGGCGATCTTCTGGTTCACGTTATCAACCGCGCCCAGCACACCCCTGCCGAGATAGCGGCCTCCATCTCCATCCCGCAGCTCCCAGGCTTCGTGCTCCCCTGTGCTCGCGCCACTGGGCACGCCCGCGCGGCCAAATCCTCCACCCTGAAGTTTCACATCAACTTCCACGGTGGGATTTCCGCGTGAATCGATGATTTCGCGGCCACGTACTTCGGCAATGGTTGTATCGGACATGGTATGTTAAAAGGATAATGAATGAGGGTCGACAGTCTCGCCCGACCTCACTTCCAAGCCGTAATCTCGGCAATTTCGTAGGTCCGCTCCTCTTCCGATTCGAGATCCCGGAATTCAACGGTGTCGCCAATCGTCTGCCCGATCAGGGCCTGGCCGATCTCGGACATGTAAGAAATTATGCGCTTGTCGGGATCACTGTCCCAGGCACCGAGTATGGTGTATTGCTCGTTACCGCTTCCGTGACGGAGCTTCACCACCGTTCCAATATTGACGGCCGAGGCATCCGCCCCGGTGAGGTCAGATCCCTGCGCATTGTCGAGATCCTTCTCGAGCTCCATCTTTCGCCGACTGAGAACAGCCTGCATCTGCTTGGCGGCCTTATACTCGAAGTTCTCCCTCAAGTCGCCATAGGAACGCGCGATCGCGATCTCCTTGATGTTGCCGGGAATACGCTTGTTGACCAGATCCTCATACTCCTCCTTCCGCTTCTCGAGGCTAGCCCACGAAACAACAAGGGTCTCCCGCCGCGAAGTCGCATCGCCGGTCACCAGCTCCTGAGCCTCGGGGTGAGCCTTGATGACCCGAGCCATCAGGGACTTGCGGTCCAGCTCAGCAAAGGCAGGACTTTGCAGGAGCTTCCGGGCGAAGTTGCGCACCTCATTCATGTCCACGTCCTCCAGCAGGTCCGCGATCAACTCGCGATCCTCCATGAGAAGGTTCTGTAACCGCAGGGTCTTCCGGGGGCCTTCGTCCGTACTATCCTGCTCGACCACCGAAAGAATCGCGGATCCTACTTCGTGTGTGAAGACCTCCTTGGAGGACTTCTTGCGCTCCCTGCATATCCAGGCCAGCGCATCGGGGCCGAGAGCGTGGCGGGAGAGCGCCCGCCGAATATGATCGAGCAGGATGTCCATCTCGCCACGATCGGCGAACATCTTGGCGATTTCTCCCACACCGCGGCTCCCCACCCGGTCGAAGACACTCAGGACATTGGCCACCCACTCCTCCCCGAAGGCCTCCGGGAAGGCCTCGTAGATACGTCTTTGCCGGGCTGCGGCCAGGCCAACCATTTCTGGAGCGATCTGCCCGCTGGAACTTGCCAGCACATCCTGCAATCGCAGGGCGTTGTCCGCCAGAGATGTGTTCTTCAGGACGTCGAGCAGTTCGTCCCGGCCAGCAAGAAGGTCAAGGGTATCGCCCAGATGCAGTTTGATTCCCTTCCTGCTCACCATCTCCACCTTGGAGAGGATCTCTTCAGCCACTCCTTCCTCCTCCAATCCCTTGGCCTGCTTTCGCAAGTCATCAAGAACCTTGGCTTTCTCCCGAAGGGTGTGGGCAAATTCAAAGTCTGCGAGCAGGGTTTGCACCGGACTCAGATCCGTGTCACGCAATACCAGTGGTTCGTTACGCTTGCTCGGAACCACGACGCGATGGGTTTCCCGCATGGCCCTCTTGGCGCGATCCCACCATTTCTTGTAATCCGTTTCAGGAACTATACTTCCACACAACTCCCTGTCGATCTGATCGGGGCTCATCGATCCGCCGTGGGCTTCCAGGGTCTTGATCACCACAGCGGCGGGGTCTTTCTGCGCCTCCTCCCGCAACTCTTCGAGCTTTTCAACCTTCTGGGCACGGAAATCCTGCGCTTCAAGGGGCTCAGTCTTCTCCAAGGCCAGCTTCAACCCCATCAATCGGCCCGGCTCCCGTTCAAAGTCGATGGTTACCTTTCCTGCAAAAAGATCCCAATCCGCCACTTTCCCAGATCCCCAGGCCTTGTGAAGGCAAAAACTGCCGGGGGCCAATTGGGACAGGCGTTCCCCGACGGCTTGTGGAATACGACCAGATTCCACCAATTTCGCCACGTCGGGATGCATGGCGCGGAAGATGGTGATCCCGACCGGAAAACGCAACGGTTTTATCAAGAATTCCGGTGCGGAATGCTCTGGTCATTCCCGATGCTGTAGGCAACCACACGCGCATCGATTGGCCACCCGCTTCCAAGGACACACTGCCAGCCACACCGACACCGGGGCGTTGGCTCGGGTATCGGTCTGTCCCGAGATGTCATTGAAGAAGCGAATGGGAGCGTGCCGGGAGGGATTTCAGTCCCGGCTCAGCTTACCGAACGGTTGACCCCCCACCCGGAGAAACTCCTTGGCCTTCGGACTCATCCCCGGTTCTACGGATAACGCTGGCAAACTCTGAGCCGTTTCCCCCCTCGACACACGATCGTGCGGCACCTTGCCGGGCCGAAGATTCCTTCGCAACGCAGGCAACGCGGCCCACCCGTGATCCTCGGCATAAGCCTGCCGGCGGTCCCTTTCAATGAGTCGCTCACCTTCATGAATTTTCTTTACTCGCCATGATCACGATCTGAACGCCGAGGACCTGCTTCGAGCAAACCTCCAGTCACGTTTTTGCACTTGGCCGGGCCACAGCAGAGCACAAGAATCCAATGGAGGATTCTTCCCCCACGGGTTACCCGTCCCCATGCGCGACTGGAGAAAGGCACAAACGATTGGAATTGCAGGGTGCAGCGGGCCGGGCGCAGCCCTGTGCTACGAGACTATCACGGCCGGGGCCGACAAACTGCTCGGGAGTCATCATCATCCTGAGATCGTCATGCATGCCTTCAGCTTCGGCGAACACTGTCGCCTTCTCGAGAAGGGTGACTGGCTCTCTATCGGCAAGCTCCTAGCCGAATCCTGCGACAAGCTCCGATCACTCGGCGCCGATTTTATCATCTGTCCGGATAACACCGTCCATGAGGCTCTCGATCATTTCGACGTGGAAGCCGTTCTTCCGTGGCTCCACATCGCGAAAGTTGTTGCCGAGGAGGCCCATCACCGCGGATTGAAACGTCTCGCCGTTCTGGGAACACGCTACCTTATGGAAGGACCGGTCTACCGCGGCAACCTCTCTCCCCTCGGCATCGATTCCTTCATCCCGAACGCCCGGGAGCGAGTGGCCATTAATTCGCTTATCTTTGACCGCCTGGTCTTCGGTGAGGTCACATCCGGGGACCGCTCGGCGCTCCTGGCCGTGATCGAACGCCTGCACACCGAGCACGACTGCGATGGCGTCGTTCTGGGCTGCACCGAACTTCCCCTCATACTCAATGATGACTTCTCCCCCGTTCCCACCCTCGACTCCACCCGGTTGCTTGCCCGCGCGGCCATTGACCGCGCATTGGAGGCGTCCCCTCCGCGCCCCTCCGCGCCATGACGGGAAGTCATCTCAACAGGTGCCGGTCGTAACCCGCTTCCACCAATTGCACGAAGGCCTGCCGCACATTTCCCGGCACCTCCTGTTCGATCATGAAACCCCGTTTCGGATATTCCCAGATCCTCTGCAAATCCCCCACCATGATGTGCGTCACCTCATCGGCTGTCATCTCGCCCACGCAGTAATCCGGAAAGTCGAGACGAGGAGAAGTGACCTGCACCGTCAACTCGGGCCACTGGGCCCGGATCGTCGCAAAAGTCCGACGCTCCATGTAGGGTTTTTGAACCGCGATCACCGAGTTCACGACTCGTCCCTTGCCCTCCAGTAATTGCCTGCTGAAGCGGACATTCTGCCCTGTGTTCGCAGAGCGATTCTCGATCAGAAGTGCCTCTCGCGGCACACCCAGACCTGCTGCCCTCTCGGCAAGAAGCTCCGCTTCCGGTTTTTCAAATACTCCAGCCGTGAAATTCCCCAGTCCCCCCGACATGAGGATCTCTCCCGCCAGTCCCTCCTTCCACAAATCCACCGCCCGGTCAGCCACCCGCAAGTCATGGCTTCCGAGGACCCAGATCAGGTCGGCCCGCTGGAGGGCATCCCCCTGCCCCATCTGGTGATAGTTCCACACCAGCGCCCGTGCCTCCTCGATACTCATCTCAGTCGCCACGCTACAGATACTCCGCGGTCACTCTCGCAATCTCCGCCGCCCCCGCTTCGTTGGGATGGAGCTTGTCGGGAAACCACTCCCGGTGCCCCCGCAGTGGGTCCTCCATCTCGATTGTTTCAACAGCCTCAAGGCGGGCGACTTCCGCAATCCTCCCGTTCACAGCCTCCACCCGTTCGTCACCATGGAAGGGGTGTCCCGGGAAGAGGGGCGCCAGGCGATGCCAGATCAAAATGCGTGGGATGCCAGCCAGCGCGCGGTATTCCGCAAGGAGAGCCCGGTAGTCGGCGATGAATTCATGCCCAAGCTGGTACCAGTCGATCAGATCATTGATTCCGAGGTTGCATATTACCACATCAGGCTTCCACTCCAGAGCCTGCCGGTGCTGCGGCATGAACATGTAGGCCCGGGGTTCGTCCAGCTTCCGCGCCTTGCGGAGAACCCCTCGCCCGGAATTCCCGAAGTTCCTCACGGAGCAACCTTCTCCCAGCAAACCCTGCAGGATCCCGGGGTAGGTCTGACTCCGGTCCCTGATCTGATACCCATAGGTGATCGAGTCCCCGATGCAGGCCACTTTGCGCCGCTTCTCCCTCATCGATGCGATCCTACCCACTGTCAGGCATCGATTCACTCCTTCTTTTGTATCATGGTGTTCCTGCCGGGAGCCCCGCCCGGCTCCGAGGAAGAGAAAAATCAATTTCCCTTCCCACCCCGTCCCCGGCATCTTCCTGCGCTCACATGAATCTCTCGGAATTCCAGACCGGGAATACCCTGCACCTCGCCATCCTTTCGGTGATCGCAGTGACCGCACTATTGGTGGGGGTGACGGGGCACCACCTGGTAGAAAAATCCGGGCAGCGCCTTCTCCGCCTCTTCGTGGGATGGGGATGCTTCGCCTCCTGGATCGTCAATACAAGCTACTGGCTGATGCCTGCACGCTTTGCCCTCGACAGCAGCCTGCCTCTTCACTTCTGCAACATGGCCAATGTGTTCGGCGCGCTCGCCCTCCTCCGCGGAATTCATCTCTTCCGGGGAGTAATGTATTTCTGGTTCGGACTGTACATCTGGGCCTTCGTTACGCCCACCGTCGGATCGGACCCTGCGGACCTGGGGTTCTCGATCTTCTGGGTCTACCACGGCTTCATCATCCTTGCCTTTGCGTGCATTTTTGGCAGCCAACGTTTTCGGCCCTCCTTCCGTGATCTTCTGCACAGTTCCCTCTTCACCCTGGGCTATGTCCTGCTCCTCACCGTCGTCAATGCCATCGCCGGCTGGAATTACGGATTTCTTGGAGACCATGTCCCCTCGGCACCCACCCCGGTTGACCTGCTGGGCCCCTACCCCCTGCGCATCCTCTGGATGATTCTGGCCGGGGCCACCGTATTCACCGCTCTCTGGCTCCCTTTCCGGAATCACTCAATTGCCCGCACCCGCAGGAAATAGGCGGGTGGAGAGAGGAGAGTCGCCACTTCTCCGGTCAACTTCACCTGAAGGAGAAAGTCCCGGTTGTCGCTTCTCCGGTTGAGGCCCTGCAGGGCGAGAACATTGCCCCCCGCCTGCAACTCCCCCAGATGCGCCTGAAGATCAAAGGGATTAAAGTTGATGGCCCAGTCATCAGGCCGACTGACCGGGGCCGACGACTCCCATCCGAGGCTTCCTCCCGGAACGTTGTCGCTCGCGACGGGCACCCCGTTCAACCACGCCGCAAAACCATCATCATAACGAACATTGAGGACAAGACCCGTGACCAGGAGCGGATCCTCAATATGGAAGGGCAACCGGAGGTAGGCGGTGGGATGAGACCTGTACATCTCCGCCTCAAGATCAGTCCCAATATACGGATCGTAGAGGGTCTGGCTCGCATCATAGCCAATCCCCTGAATAGCGTTTCTCCACCCGGCTTCGCCGCCTGTTGCCGCAAACCCGACCTCGTCCCCACCCCGCCAGAGACCGTTAAGACTCCGATCCGGCACAAGCACCCTGCCCGGCGCACCAGCCCCCAGGAAGGTGACCTCCTCCGTCTGTTCAGGGGCGTAAAGCACTACCTTGACCGCAGTGGTCGGAGACTCGGCTGTCACCTCACTGGTCACCGGCTGAAACCCCTCTGGAACCGTTGATCCCTCAATGACGTAGCGACGGCCCGGAACGCTTTGAAATACCAGCTCGCTGATCCCATTCGCCTCCCGGGTGACGCGAAGAATCCTGAGGAGCGAACCTGAATCCTTCGGATCCGTTCCCGCCGCAAACTCCTCTGCATTCGTTCTCCCGTCACTATCCGGATCTCCCCTTCCATCCCCGGAGAGGTTTCCAAAGTGTATCCGCTCCCAGTCGTCCCAAAGCCCATCTCTGTCGCTATCGGACGCGGCCCAGGAAATCTCGTCTAGATACCCGGCGTCATCGCCAACGGCACGGGAAACATCCTTCTCATAGGACCAGCGCAGGGCGTGTGACCCGGCCGGCACCTGGTGGATTATCTGCCGCCAGCCAACCTCTCCGCTGATCTCGGTCTCCCGGCCACCATCCACCCGGAATACCAGTTCGTCATAATCATCCTCGGAGGAGACCTTCCACCAGAACTTGAGCTCCCCCGGACCAACAACAGTGGTCTCCAGCCAGGATTCCTCCTCGTCCCCGACCGGCCCACTCCGCAACGCCTGCCCGTCTCGACTCTCCTGCTCCTGCACAACCCAGGGATTTTCCGACGTACCAAAAATCAGTTCGCTGTTGTTGATCGCCCCGGCGTAGTCCGGCGGCGGCAGCGGCAACTCGACTGTTACAATGAGACTTTCCCTGCTCACCCCCGCCGGATTGACGGCCTCGATACGCACCGTTTCCACTCCTTCGGTGGCTGGAAGCCATGTGATTACTCCACTTTCCCCGTCGACACTCATGCCGGCAGGGCCATCGACAATGGAGTAGCCCAGGCTCAGATTACTCGTGGACACCCGGTATTCGAAGCGCTCTCCCACCGTGCCGGTCGCCGTCAGCGGACTCGCTATCACAGGGAGTGTAAATTGATCATCCGGCCAGGTCTCTCCTTCGGTAACCTGCAGGAACTGATCCGCCGCCGGAGATAAGTACTCCTCCGTAATCCCCGAAGGCCACTTAACAACCAGCCTGTCAATCACCGAGGTGGCCCCCAGCCCGAAAATCTTGGTCAGCGAATTCTGGATCCCGTAGCCTTCCCCTGCGCGCACTTCCCGCACCTGGACGCCCCAGTCTCCGTGCAGCTCCAGTCGCGTCCCGATCCCATTGATATTCGAGAGCCTGCCCCGCACCTGCACTCCCAGGAAGTGATTCGTATTCCCGTCGTTCAGGAAAAGAAGGTCTTCGAGATCGTCGGAAGGCTCGTTGAAGTCCGTCCCACGCCCCCCGTAGATGTCGACAAATCCGTCATGATTGAGATCGCCCAGGGCGCACGAGTGCAGATAGGAAACCGCTCCGCCGCCGCTGTCCTGCAGGACACCCGGAACCCGTGTGAAGGACCCTCCTCCATTGTTGCGGTAAAGCCTGTATGTCGCAGGCTGCCCTCCCAGGTTGGAAGCACACACCAGAAGGTCCAGAAATGTGTCATTATCAAAATCCCGGAAGAGGGCCTGGATTCCAAAATAGCTGATCTCCGCCAATCCCACCCTCGCTGTGATGTCCGTGAACATCCCACTCCCATCATTCTCATAGAGTCGCGTTGTTCCGGGACCGTGGTTGAGCACGAAACAGTCCAGGTCTCCATCGTTGTCAATGTCCCCGAAATCCGCACACCATGACTGGGCTCCGTCATCAAGCCCCACCGCAGGCCCCACATCCGAGTATACATTTCCACCGTCATTCCGGAACAGACGGTTAATTCGCCGCCGGTCTCGGGGATCCTCCACGCCAACCCGGCACTTTGAGAGATAGAGATCCCGGTGTCCGTCGTTGTCGTAGTCTGTGAACATCACGGCATAGTTCCCACTCGAAACCGCGGACGGCAGATCCGTATCGATCAACCCGGAATCCAGCGAGAACGTCCCTGCACCGTTGTTGCGGTAGCGTTTGTTGTTGGCGTTGTCGTCGCAGGCGAAAAGGTCGATATTGCCATCATTATCGAGGTCCGCAAAGATCGACCCCTGCACGAAAATGTCCCGTTCCGGCATTTCAACGAGCATGTAGGATGCGCCAGCGGCGTCCGCCATCAGAAGAAGGCCACCTCCGCCCGAGGGCCCAAGAAAGAGATCATTGTGGCCATTCCGGTCCACATCCGCAGCACAGACCGCCCAGATGGAACCTCGCGGAACGGCCCCGTAGACGTAGCTTGAAAAAGGTTCCCCTGGCCTCTGCTGGTAATCAATCAGGAGCGTCCGCGTTCCAGAGAGGCGCACGAGGTCATCCCTTCCGTCGCCGTTCATGTCCACCACCGCCATGGGCGCCCCGCTCAAGGCAGCGTCTCCCAGCAGGGATGTCCGCTCCGTGAAGCTGATCTGGGACCAGGCCACCACGCTGGTGGCGATGGTCAGCAGGCAGACAGACAGGAAGGACCGATACACGAGAGTTCCCAGCATCGGGCAATCCCCGCTCCGGTCAACCACCGGTATCCCAGCTGTCCTTGCCCCAGACCCCTCCAGCTGCTGGGATGACCCGGATGTTACGGATGCTTGCCCTTCTTGCCATCCTCCTCCCGGGTTATCTCTGCCTCCCCGGCAACGCGGCACCCCGGAAGAATGTCCTCTTCATAGCCATCGATGATCTCAATGACTGGGTTGGATTTCTCTCCAATGCCGCACACCCCGGGGCCGGCGGGTGCCCCGGACCCGTCTTCACACCCCATCTTGACCGCCTCGCGGCCCGTGGGACCGCGTTCACCAACGCCCACTGCGCTGCCCCGGTATGCTGCCCAAGCCGAGCCGCGGTCATGAGCGGCCTGCTCCCAACCTCAACCGGAATCTACAACAATCAACACTGGTGGAAACCAAACCTGCCGGATCTGCGCACCATTCCCATCCACTTTCGGGAAAACGGCTACCACACCGTGGGCGCCGGCAAGATTTACCACCACACCGCCGGGAACAATCCACCCGGGCAGTGGGACCATTACCAGCGCATGCTCTTTAACGACAACGGCTGGATCAGGCACGGCTCTCCCCTGTATCCTTGGACTGCCCCGAAGCCTCGACCTGCCGCATTTCCATACTCGGGCATCAAGCTCTACTCCGGAGAAGCGGACTGGGGCATTCTACCGCAGCCAGAGGCCAGCTACGACGATTCGCTGGTTGCCGATTACGCGGTCAACTACCTGCAGACCCTCGAGCAGCGGGGCCACGAGAAGCCCTTCTTCCTCGCCTGTGGTCTCTTCCATCCCCACATGCCATGGTATGTCCCCCGCAAATACCTCGATCTTTATCCCCTCGACAAGATTGTCCTGCCTCCCGCTCCGGGAGACGACCTTGCCGATGTCCCGGACCCCGGACGCAAACTTGCTCTCCGGAAATCCGGTGATCTTTCCCGTCTGCGCGAAGCCGGCAAATGGAAAACCGCCGTGCAGCACTACCTCGCGAGCATTACCTTCGCAGATGCCCTCGTGGGGCGAGTCCTTGCAGCCCTTGACCGGAGCCCCGCGGCAGGGAATACGATTATCGTTCTCTGGTCCGATCACGGCTGGCACCTCGGCGAGAAAGGCCACTGGCACAAACGCACCCTCTGGGAGGAAGCCACCCGGGTCCCATTCATCATAGTTGCCCCCGGGGTGGGCGACAGTAATCAGCGGTGCGCCCAGGCCGTCAGTCTCGTCGACATCTTCCCGACCCTGGTCGAACTGTGCTCCCTGCCGCCCGTCAGGAATTTGGACGGGATGAGCCTCGTCCCATGGCTTCTTGACCCGGACAGGAAACGCCTGCAACCCGCCATCACCATCGAAGAAACGGGACACGTTTCCCTGCGCACTGCACACTACCGGGCAATCCACTATCAAACCTCCGAGTGGGAGCTCTACGACCACCGGAATGACCCGAACGAATGGACCAATCTCGCCCGCGACCCGGAACACGCACCCGTGCTCCGGGAGACTTCCCGGTGGATTCCCGCCCGGCGAAAACCTTCCGTCAATTCCAAGAAGGCCTACCAGTTCGACCCTGACGAGTTCACTTGGAGGCACAGGAAAACAGGCCGCCTGACTCGCGGGAAATGAATACGGAGCAATAGCGCTTGCCTTTGCAGAAGGCTCTGCCATCGTTCCCATGTCCTTCCTTTCGAAGGACTCTTTGACTGACCCGGTTTCGGGTCACCCGCCGGAAAGAACCGGCGACGCAGTCCGCGCTCAATGGCGGCTATGCATTTTTGCAGCGCGGGAGAACACCCTGCCAACGACAACCGAATGAAAACAACCTCCCCGAGACACGGGGACTATTCCCTGCGCGAGATCTTCCCTCGCGAAGCCCTCCGTGAGGCCCGGCGCCATGGCGACAGCCTTCGCTCAAGCGAAATCAAAGGCCGTCTCGATTGCCGACGGGATCCCGTGATCACTATCGATCCACCGTCCGCTCGAGATCTGGACGACGCCTTTTCCCTTCAACGGACTTCCAAGGGACACTGGAGAATGCGGGTCCATATCGCGGATGTATCGCACTACGTCAGACCGGGATCAGCCCTCGACGAAGAGGCGCAACTCCGTGGGAATTCCACCTACCTCGTTGACCGCGTCATCCCCATGCTTCCAGAGAATCTCAGCAACGGACTCTGCTCCCTGCTGCCGGGAACAGACCGCTTGAGCAAATGCGTGGAACTGCTCCTGACCAATACCGGGCGCGTCCTGCACGCACACTTCGGCTCCGCCGTCATGCGCTCCCAGCGGGCATTCAGCTACAAGGAGACCATGCTCGTCATCTCCGGCCAGAAAACCAGAGGAGTGCCCTCTCATCTCGTGCACATGATACGTCAGGCCAGCCGCCTTGCACAGCGCATCAGGAACCGGCGCCTCCGTGCCGGGTCACTGGACTTCTCGTCTCCCGAAACAACTCTCCACCTCGACAGGCGCGGTCACCTCACCGGAATCGAGCAAGTGGAACATGACCAATCCCATCAACTCATTGAGGAGCTCATGCTTCTGGTCAATGAGGCGGTGGCCAGACGTTTGCGGAAACTCCGCCGGCCCAGCATTCACCGCGCCCACGAGCGCCCGGACCCGGAACGTCTCAGGCGATATCGAAAAACCGTGCAAGCTCAGCAAATTGCCTGTGGCGATCTGAGCAAGCAACGGGAAGTCCAAAGACTATTCGAACGCCTCGAGAAATCCGCCCTCGGCCCCGCACTCCAGGTCGGCTTTCTGCGGTCTCTCAACCGGGCTCACTACACCACCCGCTCCCTCGGGCACTATGGATTGGCGAAGACGGACTACGCCCACTTCACCTCTCCTATCCGACGCTATGCGGACTTGGTCGTCCACCGCGCTTTATTCGGAAACGCCGTAGCCGATACCGCCGCCCTGAGGAAGGTCGCTGCTCATATTTCGGAAACTGAACGGACTTCCTGCATGGCGGAACGCGAAAGCAAGCGCCAGAAGATCTGTACATTTCTCGAGTCGCAACTCCGGCTTCGCGTCCCCCCTGCCTACTCGGCTCTCGTCACCGACGTGCGTCCCCACGGCCTCTTCATCAACATCGACGAACTCGGAATCGGGGGATTTGTTCCCTCCAGACTCCTCGGAAAGAGAGCCTATACCTTCCACCAAGCCTCGAGCCAATTCCGGAACCTGAGGGCGGCCCGAAGCCTGAAACTTGGCGACCGCGTTCGGGTGCAACCATACCGGATTGACCCCTCCCGGTTTCAGGTCACCTTTTCCCTCGCCAGCTCATCACGAAAGCCTCGAAGCCGGACCCGCCCCCGTCAATTGCTCATACCCCACGCCGATCGAGGCCTTTCAAGGGCCTCGAAAGCCTGAGACTGATCACTTCGAAATACGGTTACCACCTCACAATCGAGCCCTTCCTCCCGACTCTCGAATCCTGCCCGAGCCCGAGGATAAATGACTCCCGGGCGCCGGCAGGCATACCGCCGAAAGACAACCTGCCATTGCCGGTGGACTAGATTCGGTATTCGCATAAACTCCGCCCGTAGATCCGTGGACAATGCCCCTTGCGCCCGGCCAGACCGTGATTTGAGAATTCCTGGAAAACCCGGGAAGGAAATCCGGTTGGGGCGACAGCGGAAATACCATGATTCCATCAACCTCCCATGCTCACTCTGGAACCTGTCCTTTCAGCGGTTTCACCCCGGCTTCACCCATGAATGATACGCGCGGGGATGCTCCTGGGAACAACGGCTCCCGCTGTCCCATTGCGGGAAACGGGGAGAAAATCCTTCCCGGTCACGAGAAACGGATCGATCTGCTGGAGCATTCGGCAGGTCTCTGCCTCAATGGAAGCGCGGAAAAGAGCCTTGAGGAATCGGCCCGCGAGGCCTGGCGGCAGTCCGTGCGCTGCATTGGAAGACTGCACTGGCAATCCCTCCATGTTATCGATGCCCGCTCTGCTGACCATGTGGACGAAATCTTCGATGCCTGTGTGGAACATCTGCGAAAGGCCACCAACAGCGGACAGGTAACCCCCACGCAGACCGTCTTCCGGGCGTGGGAGGGACCGGAACGGGAAATTCGGATCTGGAACTCTCAGTTGATCCGCTACGCAGGCTACCAGTTACCGAACGGCACCGTGCTCGGTGATCCCGCTCAGGTGAAAATCACCGAATTGGCTCTGGCGCTGGGATGGAAAGCGCCCTCCGAGCCAGGAGCCTTTGACGTCCTCCCCCTGATTGTCCAGGTGGGAAAGGAACTTGTCGTCCGGGATCTGCCCCGGAGTGAAATCCTCGAGGTCCAGATCGAGCATCCCGAACATGCCTGGCTCAGCCAGTTGCAACTCAAGTGGCATGCCGTTCCCGCATTGGCGGACATGATTCTCGCCACCGGCAACGACACCTTCGGCTGCGCACCCTTCAATGGGTGGTACATGGGAACGGAGATCGGAGCGCGGAACTTCGGTGATCAAAAGCGCTACAACCTGCTGCCCGTGGTAGCTGAAAGGATGGGGCTGGCGACATCCCGAAGCAGCCTCTGGAAGGATCATGCCCTTCTTGTTCTCAATGAGGCTGTCCTGCACTCCTTTGAAAAGCAGGGCGTTCGCCTTGTGAGCCATCACCAGGCCTCGAAGGAGTTCATGACCTTCTGTGCCCGCGAGGAGAACGCCGGCAGGAAAGTCCACGCAGACTGGTCGTGGATTGTGCCTCCGGTTTCAGGCTCCACGATGGAGGTTTTTCATCATTACTATGAGCTCGCAACGGAACTTCCCAACCTGCTTCAACAGAAGCCCGCCTGGGAAACCGAGCGAGGGCGGAATCTCCTCAGCAGATACGTCTGAGGCGCAAACCCCGAACACCGTATTCTTCCAAGGCAGCTCCGCCTGCACCAGGAACCGCGACCCAGACGCGGGCACCACCCCGCATGCCCGGCCACGCCGAGTCTCCCCTAGCGATCTCCCGATTGGCGGGCCGCCCCGCCGTTCCCTTTCACCGGGCTCCCCTTCCTTGACGAACCGCTGCTTTTCCCTGCCGCCCGGGTAGTGGGACCATGGGAACCCTCCGCGGACTCCAGAGCACCCGACTCAAGCAACTCCACCACCGGCGGATGCTCGAGGGCCTTGGGAGTCACCTGTCCGGTGCGCCCGGGCTGCAGAAAAAGACGTTTTCCACCCGGAAGAGGCACAATAAGCGGCTTTTTGCTTTTGTTGGTCAGATCCATGACAGCGAGGTTAGCACAGCGAGGCGCCCCCTCCATTACGGAACGACATTTTAAGAATCGCAGCCCCCCCCGCAAAATGAGAAGCACGGGACTGATCATGTGTGTTCCGCCTTTCCTGCGCATTTCCCTTCTCCTCACTTTGCCGGCTCATTTCGTCAACGCCGACGACTGGCCCCAGTGGTTTGGCCCCCGGGGCGATGGCGTCTGGCGCGAGACCGGCATCGTGGAAAAATTTCCCGCCGGCGGCCCGGCCGTACTCTGGCGGACACCCATCCGACGCGGCTACGCCGGTCCAGCGGTATCCGGCACACGTGTTTACCTCATGGACCGCGAGATCGACCGCAGCCCCGGGGCAAAACGTGAATCTGCCCGCACCGGTGCCCAGGCAGGCGGAGAACGGCTCCTCTGCCTCGATGCTCAAACCGGGAAAACTCTCTGGGAGAAATCCTACCCTGCAGCCTACACGATGTCCTATCCTGCCGGCCCTCGGGTAACGCCCCTCGTGGACGGAGAATTCGTCTACACCCTGGGAGCAGAGGGCATGCTGATCTGCCGAACCAAGAACGACGGCGAGGAAGTCTGGCACCACGACTTCAAGAAACGCTACCAGGTCAAGACCCAGACCTGGGGCTTTGCGGCCTCTCCCCTGGTCCACGGGAACAACCTCATCTGCCTCGCAGGCGGAGACGGAACCACCGCGGTGGCCTTTAACAAGGTCACCGGGAAGGAAATCTGGAGAGCCCTCAGCGCGGGACAGCCAGGATACTGCCCTCCCCGGATCATCAGACATGCAGGACGGGAAATCCTCATCGTCTGGCATCCGGAAAGCATAAACGCCCTCGACCCGGCCAACGGCAGGACCCTCTGGACCGTCCCGTGGAAAATTCGCTTCGGTCTCACCATCCCCATGCCGCAGATGATTGATGAAGAGCACCTCTTTCTCTCCTCCTTCTACAACGGCTCGATGCTTCTCCGCCTGAAAAAGGACCACACTACGCCAGACCTCGTCTACCGGACCGAGAAAGCCAGCGAGCGCCAGACCACCCATCTTCATGGCATCATGAATACCGCCGTTCTCCGGGATGGCCACCTCTTCGCGGCTTGTAGTTACGGACAGTTCCGCTGCATGGAGGCACTCAGTGGGAAACGAATCTGGGAGTCCTTCCAGCCGGTGGGGCTCGAGAAACCCACCCGCTGGGGAACAGTCTTCGTAACTCCGCACGAGGACCGCTACTTTCTCTTCACGGAAAAAGGCGACCTTGCCATCGCCCGACTGTCACCGAAAGGCTACGAGGAAATTGACCGGGCCCATGTCATCGAGCCCAATGGAGCTGACCTGCGGCAAAGGCGCATCGTCTGGTCGCATCCGGCCTACGCCAACAAGTGCGTCTTCATTCGCAACGATACGCAGGTAATCTGCATCTCCCTAGCGAAGAAGAACTGAGGTCTCACATCGCGCTCCCCCCCAACTCCGACGTCACAGCCTGCCTCTTCCCCGCCCTTCATCGGGCTGCCCCACAGGCCCGGGACCGTGAACTCAAGGAGGAGGATGGCCACTTGGCCCCGGTCATTGCTCACTCGTCCGCAATCCCTTTCCCTTGCGCAGGGCAGACAACTGGGACGCGAGGCGCTTGGCCACCTCAGGGTGCTTGGCCCTCACGTTATTCTGCTCTCCAACGTCCTTCGACAAGTCGTAGAGCTGGGCTCCTTTTTGTTTCTGCCCCGGGATAAACTTCCAGCTGCCAGAACGAATGGCCACCTGCCTTCCGGCCTCCTCCAGGGTGAATGGAACGCCCTTGGGATCCTCTCCCAGGAAGGCCGCGAGGGTGTTGCGACTATCGCGGGCTTCACCCGGCCTGAGTGCCGTGTTGAGCAGGTCCGCAAAAGAGGCGATGAAGTCAATCTGACTCACAAGGGCCGCCGAGACCCCCGGTTTGATGCGGGCCGGCCAGCGCACCACGAACGGCACCCGGGTCCCGCCCTCATAAATCTGATACTTCCCCCCGCGGAACGGCCCTGACCCATCATGCCCAAGGTCAGCCTCCTCGGAGGACTTCCTTACCGTGGATCCATCCTCATAGCCATCATCGTAGACTGGCCCATTATCAGAGGAGACGATGAAAATGGTATTCTCAGCAAACCCCGTGTCCTCAAGGGCCTGAGCCACGGCACCTACCATCCAGTCAAACTGGACCATGGCATCCCCGCGCTTGCCCAGCTTGGTTTTCCCCTGGAACCGCGGGTGCGGAGCCCGCGGAACGTGGATGTCCTGTGAAGAGACATAGAGAAAGAATGGTTTCTCCTTCTTCTGGCGCTCGAGAAACTTCCGGGCCTGCGTGGCAAACTCATCAGCCATGGTCTCGTCATTCCAGAGAGCCGATTTGCCTCCCCACATCTTACCAATCCGCCCGATCCCGTTGATCACCGTCTCACTGTGCTGATGGTCCCCCGGATAGTAGGTTTCCGCCTCGGGATTGGTCCGACCGTATGGGTAGACCGTGCTCTTGTGTCCCTCCGGAGCCGCATTCACGTAGAGAGGGTCAGCGGGATCCAGATTCACCACCCGGTAGTTCTCGAGGTAGACGCAGGGTACCCGATCGTTGGTGGAAGGCAGGAGAAAGGAGTAATCAAATCCGATCTCGAGGGGCCCTGGCTTGACTTCTCCATTCCAGTTCACTGGCGTCCCCTCCGCCCCCAGACCGAGATGCCACTTTCCCACCACTCCCGTGTGGTAACCGGCCCGGCGGAAGAGTTTCGGCAGAGTCAGGATATCAGTGGGAATACACAGAGGCGCATTGGGAGGCAGAATACGCACGCCCTCCCTGAATCCGTAGAGCCCGGTCAGCATCGAATAGCGTGAGGGGGTACAGGTTGCTGCCGTGCAGTGGCCATCAGTGAAACGCAGTCCCTCCCGGGCAATCTTATCGATGAAGGGCGTTGGAATCTTGGTCGCGCCGTAGACACCCACGTCTCCATAACCCACGTCATCTCCGTAAACGATCACGACGTTTGGCATCTCCGCTGGACAAAGAACGGAGCTACAGAGCAACGCTGCCGCAAGAGCTGGAATATTCAAATTCATGAGGCATTCTGGGAGCGCTCGCCCCCTGAACACGAGCAGGAAGTTCTCTCCCCCCGCCCGATTTCAATATCCAGGCCACTCCCCGTTCCCGCTCATGCAGGATACCGTGAGTTCGCTGCCTCTCGCCAACAGATGTGATCTCCAGACCATCTATTCCTTACCGAATGGTCTCCTCAGTCCGTTCGGGGTCAAGTCCGGACCAGGAGCAGCCTCTCCTCCGGAATTCATTTGCCAGCAACACCCGGGACGCAGCACCCCGGAACGGTGAAAGCGTGATTGTGCCTCTCTCCCGGAGCGTTATCCTCCGGCATGAATCTGGAACGCGAACCTCGCGACCTGTTCAAGCACGCCTTGACCCGACGCCAGCTCTTGCACCGGGGAGCGACCGGCATTGGCTCCCTGGCTCTCGGGTCCCTGCTCGCACCGGAGGCTTTCGCATCCGGCCTTGCAAGGGATGGCGCGAGACAGTTCGCCCCGAGAGCCAAGCGGATCATCTTCCTGTTCATGAATGGGGCTCCCTCCCAGCAGGACCTCTTCGACTACAAGCCGAAACTGGACGAATACCACGGGAAGGAACTTTTCAAGAAGTTCGATCCCAAGTCCAAGACCTGGAGCAAGGACGGGTTCATCGAAAGAACCCAGCGCCTTACCGGCATGACGTCAGGACAGAGCTCCTTTCCCGTCGCAAGATCAAACTGGAAATTCCGGCAGCACGGTAACGGCGGAGCCTGGATCAGTGAAATCCTGCCTCACACCGCCCGGGTTGCCGACGAACTGTGCTTCGTGAAATCCATGCACACCGAGGCAATCAACCATGACCCCGGGGTGACTTTTTTCCAGACCGGGCACCAGCAACCTGGCCGCCCGAGCATGGGTTCGTGGATGAGCTACGGCCTTGGCTCCGAAAATGAAAACCTCCCGGCCTTCTGCGTCCTTATTTCCAATGGGACGGGCCGCCCGGGCAGCCAACCGGTCTACACCAAGCTCTGGAGCAGTGGTTTCCTTCCCAGTGTCCATCAGGGGGTTCAACTGCGGGGCGGGAAGACCCCCGTCCTCTACCTCAACAGCCAGCCGGGAGAATCCGTAGAGGCACGCAAGCGCATGATCAAGCGCATGGAGGCTCTCAACAGAATGCAGCTGGACACCTTCGGCGACCCGGAAATCGCCACCCGAATCGCACAATACGAAATGTCCTTCCGAATGCAGATGTCCGTGCCGGAAGCCACCGACATCAGCAAGGAGCCTGGGAACATCCTCGATCTTTATGGGCCCGAGTGTCAGCAACCGGGCAAATTCGCGGCGAATTGCCTGCTTGCCCGCCGGCTGGCCGAGCGGGGAGTCCGCTTTGTCCAGCTCTACCATCGCGGCTGGGACCAGCACGGCGGCCTCATCGGGGCACTCCCAAAGCAATGCAACGATACGGATCAGGCCTGCGCAGCCCTCGTCACCGATCTCAAGCAACGCGGCATGCTCGATGAAACCCTGGTCGTCTGGGGTGGAGAATTCGGACGCACGACCTACTCACAAGGCGGAGCCGGAAAGGCTGCCAACGGGCGGGACCACCATCCCCGCTGCTTCACCTACTGGATGGCCGGAGGCGGAATAAAGCCCGGCATTTCCCACGGGGAGACCGACCCATTCGGCTACAACATCGTCAAGGATCCAGTTCACGTCCACGACTGGCAGGCAACCGTCATGCACCTGATGGGAATTGATCACGAGCGCCTCACCTTTAAGCACCAGGGCCGGCGGTTCCGCCTGACAGACGTTCACGGTGACGTGGTCCAACCTATTCTGGCATGACATCCCATCACTCTCTAGTCGTCGCAGTTCTCGTTGGGGTCAGCCTCACCACCTCCGCAGAGGAGGTCTCGTTCAACAAGGACATCCGCCCCATCCTCGCGGACCGGTGTTTTTCCTGCCACGGACCGGATTCAGCCTCGCGCAAGGCCAACCTGCGCCTGGATCTCGAGAAAGACGCAAAGACCGCCCTCAGCGGAGGGGGCTCTCCCATCGTCGCTGGCAAACCGGACTCCAGTGCGATCATTCATCGCCTCACTCATGAGGACCCCGAGGAGCTCATGCCTCCGCCCGAGTCCAAACTCACCGTCTCCCCCGGTGAAATCGAGCTTATCCGCAGATGGATTGCCGAGGGCGCCAGATGGGAGCGGCACTGGGCCTTCCTCCCCCCCGGGTCCGCACCGCCCGCTTCTCCACCCGATCACCCCTGGCCTCTCAACGCAATCGACCAGTATGTCCTCGAAACCCTCAGCAAGCACAAGCTCAAGCCCTCGCCGCCTGCCGACCGGGCCCAACTCCTGCGTCGGGTAACATTTGATCTCACCGGGCTCCCCCCCACCATCGGAGAACTGGACTCCTTCCTGTTTGACAATTCCGACCAGGCATACCACCGCGTGGTGGACCGGCTGCTCACCTCGCCCGCCTTCGGAGAGCGCATGGCGCTCGAGTGGCTGGACGTGGCGCGCTACGGCGATACCGACGGTCTCTTCGAAGACCATCCCCGCAGCATCCATGCGTGGCGTGACTGGGTTGTCCAGGCTTTCAATGACAACCTGCCTTACAAGGACTTCATCACATGGCAACTGGCGGGAGACCTCCTGCCTTCCGCCTCCAATGCCCAGAAAGTCGCAACTGGTTTCCTGCGCAACAACCCAACTTCGAACGAAGGAGGTATCATTGACGAGGACTACCGCATCAAATACCTCGTCGACCGGGTCAACACCACTTCGACCGCATTCCTGGGTCTCA